>Ga0302119_10000924_pt1 | contig 13228 bp, 8 predicted proteins | sample AG5_Tmax_MG_FD_203114 | JGI IMG/M metagenome (GOLD analysis project Ga0302119, IMG submission 203114) | Marine microbial communities from Western Arctic Ocean, Canada - AG5_Tmax | ecosystem: Environmental > Aquatic > Marine > Oceanic | place: Canada: Western Arctic Ocean | collected 2017-10-01 | reverse complement strand
CTGGAACCACGCCGCCTTCCCCTACCGGGACAAGGAGACTGGCCGTTTCTACGTGGTGGCTGGAGACGAGGCCTTCCCCTTTGGTCTGCACACCGAGGGTCTGCCCACCTACCCCCGTGGATGGTTTCACTTCATCGACTTCACGGACCTGGAGGCGCCCAAGGAGGTCGCCCGCTACCAGGTACCCGAGGCGGGCACCCACAACCTGTGGATCGAAGGGGACGTGCTCTACGGTGCTTACTACAACGGCGGCCTCCGGGTCGTCGACATTTCTGGTGAGTTGATGGGGGATCTCTACAGGCAGGGACGCGAGATCGCTTTCTTCCTCTCCGCAGACCCCGATGGACACATCGCGAATGCTCCGATGGTCTGGGGGCCACAGCCCCATAAGGGCAACATCTTCTTCACGGACTGGAACTCGGGTCTGTGGTGCGTGCGGCTGGAGCAGGACGAGAACAATTGAGTCTCGCCCTCCTTCTCTCCGCTGGCCTCGGGCTGGGGGCCGCCCCCGTTGAACAGGACTACTTTGTCTACGTTGCGGCGGAGTCCGCTGACGAGGTGTACGTGGTGCACTTCGATGGCCAGCAGGCTGTGATTCAGGAGAGGGTGGTGGTGGGCTATATGCCCACGGAAATCGAAGGGCCCCATGGGCTAACCGTGGAGCCCGGAGGCGAGCACTGGTACCTCTCGATGGCGCATGGGATGCCGTTTGGGACCCTCTACAAGTACCGAACGTCGGACAACCGACTCGTGGGGGAAGTGGGCCTGGGCCTGTTCCCGGCGACGATGCAGATCTCGGTCGACACGGGCCTGCTCTACTGCGTCAACTTCGATCTACACGGCGATATGAGTCCAAGCTCGGTTTCGATCGTGGACCCTGAGGCGATGGTAGAGGTGGCGCGTACAACGACGGGTTCCATGCCCCACGGGTCCCGTCTCTCTATCGACGGCAGCCGGCACTACTCCTGCGCCATGATGAGCGACGAGCTGGTTGAGATCGACGCAGGGACCTTCGAGGTCTTGAGGCGTTTACATCTGGATGACGGAACGGGCGGCATCGCTCGTCCACGGGATGGAGGTCACCACGACGCCGTGACGAAGCCCACCTGGGTTCAGCCCCACCCCGACGGTAAGCGGGCCTTCATCTGCCTGAACGGCTCGGCCCAGGTCGTGGAGGTCAACCTGAAGGACTGGCAGGTGTCGCGCCGCCTCCCCACGGCCAAGGCGCCCTACAACCTAGAGGTCAGCCCGGATGGCAAGAAGCTGGTCGTGACCTACAAGGGCGCGGCCTCAGTTGGCATCTGGGATGTGGACAAGTCGGTAGAGCTCGCCCGCATCCCGACCACGCGCCGCATCACTCATGGCGTTGTCATTGCGCCTGACGGGAAGTTCGCCTTCGTTTCCAGTGAGGGTATCGGCGGTGAGCCGGGCTCCCTGGATGTCATCAGTCTGTCCACGCTCAAGCGAGTTGCTACTGTGGACGTAGGTTTGCAGGCCGGCGGAATCGCATTCTGGAAGATGGAGAAACGCGCTCAATGATTCGACTGCTCATAGCTTTGTGTTGTACCGCACCCGCCCTAGCTCAGGAGGAGCTGCAGGAGGGCCACTCCAGTCACGGCGAGGTATTCAATGAGGGCCCGCGTCAGGCGGCCTACCTGATGTCTGGGCAGGCAGGGGTGCACTTCCCGGTGACCTGTACCGGATCGCAGCCTCAAGCGTTCTTCGATCAAGGCGTCGGCCAGTTACATGGCTTTTGGTTCTTTGAGGCAGAGCGCTCCTTCCGCCAAGTCGCTGCCCTCGATCCCGACTGCGCTATGGCCTACTGGGGCATGGCGATGGCCAACGTGGACAATGAGGACCGGGCGGCGGGCTTTGCGCGTGTGGCGTGGCTCAAGCGTGGCCTCGTGGACGAGCGCGAGAGGCAGTTCATCGATGCGCTTGCTCGCTTCCACGAAGTGGAGGGTGCCGAGACGCCTAAGCGCCTGAATGACAAGGACAAGGACAAGGACAAGGACGAGGACGAGGAGAAGTACGAGGAGAAGCGTAAGAAAGAGGCGGAAGCGCGCAAGAAGGGGCGCAAGGGCCGCGCCGTGCGGCTGGCCAAGGACTACGAGAACATTCTTTGGGACTACCCCGACGACATCGAAGCCAAGGCCTTCTTGGTGAACAGGCTTTGGCTCAACGGGCGAATCGGCTCATCGATCACAAGTCGCCAGGCCAACGAGGCGCTCTTGCAGCAGATCTTTGACGTCGCGCCCATGCACCCCGTGCACCACTACCGCATCCACCTGTGGGACGCCAAGGATTCGGCCGAGCGGGTCATCGAAGCGGCTGTCAAGTCCGGGCTGAGTGCACCGGGTGTGGCCCACATGTGGCACATGGGCGGCCACATTTTTGACCGCTTGGGCCGGCATGACGATGCAGGTTGGCAGCAGGAAGCGTCCGCGCGCGTGGACCATGCGCACATGATGCGCGACCACATCCTGCCCGATCAGATCCATAACTACGCCCACAACAACGAGTGGCTCGTGCGCAGCCTGCGCCAGCAGGGGCGCATGCGGGAGGCGGTGGACCTGGCCAAGAACATGATCGAGCTGCCTCGCCATCCCAGGTACAACACCCTCGAGAAGGGTGGGGGGAGTGCCTCCTACGGTCGCAGGCGGCTGCTGGAGACGCTTGAGATGTTCGAGCAGTGGGAGGAGCTGATCGAACTCTCTCAGACCATGTACCTCGAGCCGCCGAAGCAGGGCACGGAGGGGCCCGGCGACCGAGCCGAGCGCCTCTACCTGCTGGCGAAGGCGCACGCGTACGCCGGTGATGGGCCGGGCTTCGAGCGGCATCTGGCCGCACTGTCCGAGTCCATTGTCACCGCCAAGTTCGCACGCGTTGAGGCGCTGGAGAAGGCGGAGGCCGAGGGATTGGAGGCGGACCTCAAGGACAGCGAGGTGCGTGCCGCCATGGACAAGGTCCTCGACGAACACCAGCGCATCCTGGATGACCAACGAGACAAGCATGAGGCACTGGTTGCACTACAGCCTGCTTTGCAGGGCGACATCTCCGGGGAAGAGTTGAAGGAAACCATCGACCTGCTGCGCAAGCGCCGGTTCGATAAGGGGCACTTGGCGCTCCTGTGTCTGGATGCCGCTGATGTCGAGCAGGCCCTGGAGTTGGCCCGCGAGGCGGCCAAGGGTCCGGACAGTCACGTCTACCCCCAAGCCATCCTGGCCCACGTACTTGACGCGGCAGAGAAGCGAGAGGAGGCCCTGGAGGTGTTCGACGCACTGCGAGAGCGCTGTGCACGGGTCGACCTGGACCTACCTGCGTTCAAACGCTTGGCGCCGCTGGCTGAGGCCCGTGACCTGCCCACTGATTGGCGTCCGGCGGTGGCGGTTCCCGCCGACGTGGCGGATCGCATCGACCTGGACACCTTGGGCCCGCTGCGCTGGAGTCCTCCGGCCGCGCCGGGGTTCCTTCTGGCGGACGGGTTCGATGGCGAGATCTCCCTGGCCGACTACGAGGGCCGCCCGGTGCTCGTGATCTTCTTTCTGGGTTTTGGGTGCGTGCATTGCGTCGATCAACTCAACGCGATGAAGCCTGTCGCAGCGGACTTCACGGCAGCAGGCATCGACATCGTCGCCATTGGAACGGACTCCATCCAGCAACTGAACGACTCCCAGGCCGCGGACACAGAGGAGACAGCCTATCCTTTCCCCATCCTGGCCGATCCGGAGCTCGTAGAGTTCAAGCGCTGGCGGTCCCACGATGACTTCGAGGGGGCCGCCTTGCACGGCACCTATCTGATCGACAGCAAGGGCCGCATCCGCTGGCAGGACATTTCCTACGAGCCCTTCATGGAGGCCGAGTTTCTCCTGGCAGAGTCCGTGCGCCTGCTGGGCCTGCCGGAGCCCGCTGCTCCAACGGGCCGCCTCTCATTGACTCCACCCTCGGAAGAGTGAACCGGCGGCCGTTGGGCCATTGCAGCCCAGTACCCTGCCCGGGTTTCGGTGGGGGACTTTGTCTTTCTACTCCACCAGGGGAGCGGCGGATCCGAGCACCTTGGTGCCATCCGGTGTCTCGATCTCAAACCACCACATCAGGGGTGAGGGCAGCGGGTCGGGAGCCGTCACGTGGACGTCGTAGTCGTCGTGGGAGGGGGCGTATTCGCCCAGGCCCACCAAAGACAGCGTGCGGTCTTCGGTGCCCAGCCAGGCGCGCACGGCGGTTGCACCTTGATCGTTGTGGGGCAGCTTGAGGACCAGTTGGGACTCGCCGCCCGGCACCACGTGGCCGTGACCCTGGGCCAGCTCGACGGTCATGTCGCCGGCAGTGCTTGTGCCCAGGGACACCTCGTTGTGCTCATGGCCGTCGGTAGCGTGGGCTGCATCCTCGTCACTGTGGGTGCTGTCGGATGAGGAAGCGTCGGCCGAATGCTCGTGTCCATGGTCATCGCCGCAGGCGGGCAGCGCAAGGAGGATCAGGGGCGTGAGCAGTAGGGAGGTCAGGGCCGGGAGTCGTTGCATGGGATGGGGTAGGGGATGGGGAGGTCGAGGTGCCGGTCAGTTGGATGAACCGCTTCGGCGTGCGCTGTGGATCAGAGCGTAACCCGCGGGCACGAGTATGAGGTTCAGGAAAGTAGAGGTGAGTAGTCCTCCCAGGATTACGACCGACAAGGGCGCCAGGATCTCGTTCCCAGGCTGGTCGCCTTGCAGGACCAGGGGTGTCAGGGCCAGGGCGGCGGTGAGGGCGGTCATGAGGATGGGGACCACACGCTCCAGGGAACCCTGGATGATGGCGCTGTAGACCGAGTGTCCCTCGTTCTTCATCAGGTACGCGTAGTGGTTCACTAGCAAGATGCCGTTGCGCACGGCGATGCCGAAGAGGGTGATGAACCCCACAAGGCTCGCGATGGACAGGACCGGCGCGACGTACGTGCCCGAGCCGAAGAGTGCGCGCAGGTTTTGGGTGACGCTGGGGGATTCCACTAGGAACAGGGCCAGCACCCCGCCGATCAGGGCCAGGGGCAGGTTGACCAGGACCAGGAGCGAGTCCGGCATCGAGCCGATGGCTAACTGCAAGATCACCAGCATCACCGCGAGGACGGCCAGGCTCGACCAGAGGATGGTGCGCGTGGCGGATTGCTGGGCCTCGAACTGTCCACCGTACTTCACACGGTATCCGGACCGAGCGACGATGGGATCCACGCGCTCACGCACGGCTTCCACCAGATGGCCCAGGTTGGCCCCCTCGGCCACGTTCAAAGAGATGACTGCTTTGCGCTGGGAATCCTCGCGAGCGATCAGGTTGGAGGTCATCTCCGGACCCAGGTCCGCCACCTCCGCCAGACGTACAAGGGCGCCACCGGCACCGCGCAGGACCAACCTCTCTATGTCCCCCTCGTCATCGCGATTGCTAGGGGCCAGGCGCACGGCCAGGTCGTAGCGGCGCACGCCCTCATTCACCTGCGCCACCTTCACTCCGAAGATCGCATCGCGTACCTGGCCCGCGGCGTCGGCGGGCGTCAGACCGTAGGCCGCCAGGTCGGCGGGCCGATAGGTGATGGGGAGGGACTGGATCATGAGCTCCCGATTGGCCGCGATATCGCGCGCGCCAGGCAGGGACTGGAGCTCCGCTTCGATCTCTTTGGCGATCTGCCTCAGGCTGTCCAGGTTGTCCCCGTAGACGTTGATGGCGATGGCCGCCGGGGTGCCCGAGAGAATGTGGCTCAAGCGATGGCCGATGGGTTGGCCGACATTTGCCGTGATGCCAGGAACTTGCTCAAGCACGGCGGACATGCGCTCGCGTACCGCCTCCATGGAGTGGCCGGGCTCGATCGTGACGTCCAATTCCGAGGTGCTGACCGGTTCTGCGTGCTCGTCCCGTTCAGCGCGACCCGTGCGACGCGTCACGCTGCGCACTCCTTCCAATTCCAGGAACTGTCCGCCTACAGAGGAGGCCATGCGGTCGCTGGCGCGTAGGGAGGTGCCGGGAGGAGCGAAGAGGCCCACGGTGAAGGTCCCCTCGTTGAATTCCGGCAGGAAGGAGGACCCGAAGGTCGATCCCAGCCAAAGGGTTGCGGCCGTGGCCAGGGCCGCGCCGCTCATGAGAAGGCCTTTACGCTCCAAGGCCCCGTGCAGCATGGGCTCGTACCAACGTTTCAGCGCGCGCACCAGGAAGCTCTCACGCTCATGGGCTTGCGAGTGCTCGCCGCCCAGGAGTAAACGGCAGAGGGCGGGGGTGACGGTCAGGGCGACCAGCAGAGAGGCGGCCAGGGAGACCACGAAGGCGATGCCCAGGGGCCGAAAGAAACGCCCCTCGATGCCATCCAGGAACATCAACGGCATGAAGACCAAACCGATCAGAAGGGTCGCGAAGACCATGGCGGGCCGGATCTCGTTGCTGGCTTTGAAAATCACCCGGCTCGTCGAGCGCCGCGAGTCGGCTGGCAAGAGCGCGTTCTGCTTGAGGCGTCGAAAGACGTTTTCTACGTCAATGATGGCGTCGTCCACCAGGCTGCCCACGGCGATGGCCAGGCCGCCCAGGGTCATGACGTTGATGGTCTCGCCGAGGGCTTGCAAGACGAGTAGGCCGGCGGCGAGAGAAAGGGGCAGGGCCGTCAGCGTCACCAGCGTCGTGCGCAGGTTGAGAAGGAAAAGCAGGAGGATGGCCGAGACGATCAAGGCCGCATCCCGCAGGGCCACGATCACGTTGTGGATCGCGACCTGAATGAAGTCTGCTTGTCGGAAGACCTGGCGGTTGATCTCGATTCCAGCGGGCAGGGCGCCCGGCATGCCATCGAGTAGCTCATCGACCGCGGCCGTGAGCGTGAGGGTGTTGGTGCCTGTGGCTTTCTTCAGGGTCAAGATCACGGCGGGGCGACCACCATCTGCTCCGCTTCCGCGCGCGGGTGCTGGACCCATTCGGACCTCGGCCACCTGACCGATCGTCAGTGGCGCGCCTTCATGGATCTTCACGAGTGCCCCGGCGATGTCCTGCACGGACCGCACGCGCCCGCTCTGGCGGATGGGGACTTCTAGGTGATTGGCGTCGGGCAGATATCCCGCGCTCAGGGTGCTATGGGAGGCCCCTGCGGCCGCCGCCACGTCGCGCACCGTCAGACCATAGAGGCGCAGAGATTCCTGGTCCACCAGGACCTGATACTCGGGCAGTTCGCCCCCGATGACCGAGACCTGGGCCACGCCTGGGATGGCGAGCAGGCGGTTGCGTAACTCGAACTCCCCAAAGGCGCGCAGGTCCATGTCGCTGGTGGAGCCATCCGGGGAGGAGAGGGCCAGCAGCATGATCTCGCCGGTGATGGAGGATATGGGGGTCATCTCCGCGTGGCTGCCCGCGGGCAGATCCTCGCGCACGGCATCGAGCCGTTCAGCCACCAGCTGGCGCGCGCGATAGATGTCCATGCCCCAGTCGAACTCGATGTAGGCGATAGAGAGACCGCTGGCGCTACTGGAGCGCACGCGCTGGACGCCGGGTACACCACGCGCCGCAGCTTCGACGGGGAAGGTGACGTACTGCTCCACCTCGTCGGCCGCCAATCCCGGTGCCTCTGTCATCACCACAACGGTGGGGGAGTTGAGGTCGGGGAACACGTCCACGGACGCGTCGGGCAGACGGTAGGCGGCCCACCCCAGGAGCAGCAGCGCGCCGATCAACACCAGGGCGGCGTTGTCGATGGAGAAGCGGATCAGATTCTTGAGCACGTTTTATTATCCCTAGTGAGCGGCGTGCGTGGTGCCGTCGGCGTGAACGTGGCCGCCCGTGGAATTCTTGTCCTGCCCGCTGGCGGCAAGATTGATCTCATACGCGCCAGCCAACACGACCTCGTCTCCGCGTTGCACTCCACTGTGAAGGACGGTCCAGCGTCCGTCAGATTCCCCCATGTCGGCAACGACTCGCAGTACCCTGTTGGGATTAGACGGGTCCCGCCGAAAGTACACGTGCTGAAGTCCGTCTCGGACGATGGCGGACTCGGGAATGGCTAGGGCCATGGCGCCGCCGTCCCCTGTGACGATTTCGAGGAATGCGGATACTCCGTTGCGGACCCATGGGGGGTGCTCTGAGGGTTCAGCCAGCACGACTAGGATGCGCTCCGCGGGGTGGGCTTCGAGGCTCAGCTGCAGTGACGCTGGGATGCGCGACTCAAGGGCGATGCCAGGGGATCGTGGGGGCACGATGGTGGCTTCCGTGAGTCCCGAGAGCTGGGCAAGATCGGCCTGCAAGGCCATGGCGCGCAGGCGCAGAGCCTGAGGGTTCACCGTGGTGAGAACCCGGGCCGGAGCCTGGGCGAAAGTGCCATCGGTCAGGTCAAGCGACTCAATGACCCCCGCGCGGTCGGCGTATACCTCAATCCAATCGATGGCTAGGTACCCGGGGATAGGTGTTCCGTCGGGGCTGGCGACCGGGGCGAGGAGCTGCGCCTCGGAGAGGCCCGCAGCCGTCGCTGCACGGTGCAGAGCGTGCTGCCGGGTGCGGCGAGCGTTGTCGAGACCTATGCGGGCCAGTTGCAGTTGGGCTGCCAGGCGCGGCAGGCTGGCTTCAATCGTGGCCGCATCCGCCACCAACTCGGCCCGGGCCAGGTCGAGTTCGGCCAGTGCGTGGATGCGTGAGCGCACGGTGTCCCGGTTGGAGCGGGCCTCTTCGAGCTTGGCCTCGTCCACCTGGATCTGCACTTCCGTCCGCGCCATCTCCTGCTCCCCCAAGATGATCTCGTGCAGAAGTTCTGGCCAGGTGGGGGACTGGAAGCGGAAGAGCAGTTGGCCAGATTCCACCTGGTCGTTCTCATCGACCAGCAATTCGACGCGGCCCGCCAGGGGCAGACGGTACTCGCGCCTTGCTCGTGGCGTGAACTCAAACGTGCCGGGGATACGCGTCGTGTTTGCGACGCTGCGTACTTCGACCTTGGCGAAGGTGACGCCCAGGTTGCGCCGTATGGTGGCTGACAATTCGATGCCGGGGCCCGCAGGGTTGGGTGCCGTCTGCTCTTCAGTCGCGGGGTCTTTGCTCGCGTTGGGCGCACAGCTCGTGATGGCTACGACGGCGACCAGGAGAATGGGAAGGGTATGAGGCTTCATTGGATGGGTTCTTCGGTTGCTGATTCGGGGGCGCGTTGTGAGGGGCCGATCAGGAAGACGCGTTCGTGTGAGGTCTCGGCCAGGCTAGCGCGCATGCTGATCCAGTCCAACTGGACTTGATGGGCGCGGGTGAGACTCTCCACTAACACGATCGTCGAGCCCTCTCCCAGCTGCACGAGCCGTGTGGCATCATGCACCTGTTGATCGAGGAGAGGCACCAAGGTCTGTTCCATGTGCGCGCGTTGGCGTTCGAGGGATTCCGTCCGCAGAGTGCTAGCCGCCAGTCGTCCTAGCAACGCTTCGTGCTCCGCTTCAAGTGCTGCGCGTGCCCATTCGCGTTCCACTCGAGCGCTGGCGATGCTCTCGCTGTTGGCGTTCCAGAGGGGCAGAGTTAGCCCGCCGATCAAGCCCAGCTTTGCACGACCTTCATCGGACTCGAACGCCGGCCCGAGGCCCAGGTCGGGCCACTGCTTTGCGACCTCCATGCGTAGGGCGTGTTCTTGTGCCTGATACTCTTCGCGCAGTCGGGCTAGACCCGGATTCCTGGCGGCCAGTGCGGATTCATGCGCTTGGGATGCGGGCCCTCCATTTCCGTCAGCAGTGAGGTTGGGCAGCAGGAGCACCTGGTGGCCGGGGGGCAATCCCATAAGGGCCAGCAGTTGCTGTCGATACACCGTGGCTTGGCCGCGGAGCCCCTCAAGCCGGCTCTCCTGCATGGCATGCTCCAGCGCGACAAGGCTGGCTTCGGTAGGCAGGATTTCACCGGAGAGTGCCAACCCGATGGTGGTCTCGATGATGGGGGCAAGGCTCTCCAAGTGCCGCTCGGTTTGTTCGATGCGCAGTTGAGACGCGGACCACTGCACCCATGCCAGAGCCAATCCATGGAGCACACCCCACTCTGCCTCGCGAACGGTGCGCATGGCTACTTGCTCCTGAGCCTGCTTGAGATCCCCGTAGGCGCCTGCCCGACCGCTGAGAGGCAGGCTGAATTCAAGTCCTTGGGTTATCACCCAGGGATCGGGCGTCTCTTCGCGCAATTCGAGGGCGCTGAGGGTGAATCGCGGGTCGGGCCAACGGGCCGATTTCTGGGCCGCGACAGCGGCCTGGGTCAGTCGCAAGCGCTCTAAGCGCAGCCCGGGATTGAAGGCCAGTGCGACCCATTGTGCTTCCGCCAGCTGGAGCCCGTCGTGTGCGTCGAATTGGACGGCGCCGTCCTGCCACTCCAGGTCCATGCGCTGCAATCGAGCTTGGAGGGTCTCAGCCTGGAGGCGACGATCGAGCCACTCTTGGATGTGGGCCGGGCCGTCGAGGGGGCGGGGCTCGTAACTTGCACAGCTCGTGAGCACGGCGAGAGCCGCTGTCAGTGCGGTTCGGAACCCACGCCCGTGTGCGGTTCCCCTCGCATAGACCTTCTCCCCTGTCTGCAGTCCGTGTGCAGCCGCTACTTGGTCGTGAATCATTCCCATTCGACGTCCTTGCACGTCGGTTCTTCTGCCTTGCCGTTCCTTGTGGATGCTCAGTCACGTGGGTGCCGAGCGGAGCACCGGTGGGATCTACCCAGCCAGCGCGTACATCAGTTCTGAATCATTCAGACGATGCAAGGAGGCCCGCGCGGGGCGGTTGCACTCTGCAGGAGGGTGCGCAGTGGGCTGAGACCAGCATGTTGCGAGCCTGATAGGGCTGGCAGGGCAGGGATGTGCAGGCAGAAGGTCGGGGAGGGCTGCCCGCTGAGCAGGGAGTCTTGGGAACCTAGGGGTGCCTTGGAATTTGCCTGTCCGGGGTGGTCCGTGAGTGTGTACGGGCAGTGAGTCCCGTCGGTTTTCGCTGGCCCCGATTGCGCGGGGTGCAGGTGGACCAAGGCGGAATGGGTGCCCTCTGCGTGGTCACCGTGTTCTGACCCGTGCCACTCTCCGCACGCGTCCACCTCATGGTCGACGCAATGGCTTGCGAGGATCAGATGCAGCGAACCAGGAACCTGTACCAGGATGAGGCCCACGCATGCCGCAAGCGCCAACAACGCTGCGCGCCATTCAAGGCCGCTGCGGCCTTTTCGCTCTTGGTGACAATGGGTGCTCATGGTGTCCACCAGGAATTATACGCCCCCGGGGAGGTCTTTGCGCAACCAACCTGGGGGCCAGGGAATCCACTTTTGTATGGGCATGAGGTACCGCGGACCGGCAAAGCTTTGGGGATTCCCTCCAGAGCGCTTTATATGATCATGGTCGGGTGGGAAGCCCGTCTGTTTGATGCGCCAATGACTCGAAGCGCGGCACGGATCACCGCCGACACTCACGGAGGCGAGTTGCCATGACCACAGACGCCGCATGCTCGCCGGGTGTCGTCAGGGGGGGGCGCTTGGGCCTTCTTGTGCCTTGCCCTCCACCGGCTGAACCTGAGCGTTCACCTGTTCGCGGTGTACAGCGGAATGCGGGCGGCACGCCTGAGGTTACGAGTGGGTGCGGGTTGAGAGGGCCCGCCTGGGGCGCACCGGCTCGATCTCTTGCCGGGTGAGAGTCGTTGCCTAGTAGAAGTCGGCAGCCCGCTGCTCGGCATCGTTGGTCCTGAGCGGATCGGCCCCTGCTTCAAGCAGGGCCTGCACCAACCTGGGGTCCGAATTGAACCTTGCGGCCAGCATGAGCGGAGTCCAACCGGATCTACCAGGAGCATCAACCTCCGCGCCTGCGGCCAACAGGGTGGCGAGGACTTCGGGGGATGGGTTGCTCTCGGCTGCCATACCCAGAGGGGTCTGAGCCAGAAGGACAGTGAAGGCGTCGGTGGATTTGGCTTCCAGGTTTGCACCTGCTTGTAAGAGCAACGCCACGACCTCCGCTGAAGAATTGTGGCGGGCTGCTTGCATGAGGGCCGTGACGCCATCTCGGGTAGCAGCTTCAACGGATGCACCGGCTCGAAGTAGTAAATCTACGGCTTCTGCGCTGCAGTGGCGAGCAGCCAAGGTGAGCGGGGTGTGGCCTTTGGAGTCGGCGGAATTGACCTTGGCGCCCGAGTTCAGCAGGGATTCCAGGATGGCGACTGAGCAGGAGCTGCGGGCCGCGACCGAGAGTACGTTCATTCCATTCCTGGCCTTGGCGTGGGGGTCAGCCCCCTCGTCAAGAAGGGTGGCCACAACCGGGGCGGAATTGTTCGAGGCGGCCAGCATGAGAGGGGTGTGTCCCCGACGGCCTTCGACCTCAAGGTCGGCGCCGGCCCGGGTCAGGACTTCAACGACTTCTGAGTTATTGAAGCGAGCGGCGTACATCAGGGGCGTCCAGCCGTAGGGGTCCCTGGTGTGTAGGTCCGCGCCATGGCTGATAAGCAAATCCAGACTCAGTGGGCTGGGGTTGTGCCAGGCGACTGTCATCAGCGCGCTCTGCCCGGAATCGCTCAATTGATTGAGGTCCGCATCCGCCGGCATCAGATCTAGAAGTGCCTGGATCTCATCAGCCGAGCCTGACCGCAGCGTCGGATTTACCGCGGCGATCACTTCCGGGATGCTGGTACTACACCCAGCAGCCCGCAATCCAGTAAAGGCCAAGAGCAGTCCAAGCAGAATGGGGTGATTCATATCTTCGTACTGATCTCAAGCATGCGCGACAAGGTGCTGGTCGGGGAGGCCTATGGGCGCTATTTTGCGTTGTTACCGCATTACCGAATCCATACAAGTTGCCCATCCGTGCCAAAGTACGGGTCCTCCCATGGGACGATCCGGCGAGGATCGGGGTTCCTTCAGGTTCTCTGAACCAGTGCCCAAAAAGCGTGCGGTATGAGTTCGGCACTCGATCCTCGCCGACGTCCGCGCTAATGTGATCCCCATGGAGGACGCCCAAGGGATTGCGGAGATCGAGGTCGAGGTTTGCGTCGAAGGCCCCGAGGGGGCTTGCGCGGCGGAACAAGCAGGGGCGAGTCGGCTCGAGGTCTGCTCGGCTCTAGCGGTGGGTGGGGTGACCCCGGGGCCAGGTATCTGGCAGGCAGTCAGGCGGGCGGTCGAGATTCCTCTGACGATTCTCCTGCGGCCACGGCGCGGGGACTTCTGCTATGCGGCCGGGGAATTGCAGGCCCTTGAAATGGATGTGGCTTACGCACGGGAGAATGGGGCCCAAGGAGTGGCCCTGGGTTGCCTGACCCGGGACGGGTGCGTGGATCGG
>Ga0302119_10000921_pt1 | contig 13251 bp, 10 predicted proteins | sample AG5_Tmax_MG_FD_203114 | JGI IMG/M metagenome (GOLD analysis project Ga0302119, IMG submission 203114) | Marine microbial communities from Western Arctic Ocean, Canada - AG5_Tmax | ecosystem: Environmental > Aquatic > Marine > Oceanic | place: Canada: Western Arctic Ocean | collected 2017-10-01 | reverse complement strand
CTTCCTTTTGCCGGCCGCGGACCGCGGCCATCGATTTGTGTTGAGTTCTCGCTCATCAGGGGCGGTACCCTACCGTACCCCTGCCATGCCTGCGTCCCCTACCGCTGCAAGTCAGCCTATCTCGCCCCCCGGCGACGGCTCCCCGGCCCTCCCCTCCTGGGTCGGACTCGTGCTGGGTCTCAGCGTCTTGGGTGCGCTGGTCGCGCGCACGAATTTCCTGATCGACGACGCGTATATCTCCTTCCGTTACGCGCGCAACTGGGCCGATCTTGGTCTGCCCACCTACAACCCGGGCACGGCACCACCGGTGGAGGGCTACAGCAACACGCTGTGGGTCCTACTGCTGCGAGCTTGCGCGGGCCTGTCCCTCAACCTAGAGATCTGCGCACGCGTGCTCTCGTGCCTCTTCGCTGCAGGCACCTTGACCCTCGTGCACTTGCACCTCGGACGTCTGGCCCTCGCACCCTGGCCGAGACTTTTTGCCACAGTCAGCTTGGCCGCCTTCCCCCCTTTCGCCGTCTGGACCACCGGCGGTCTTGAGACGGCGAGCTTCGGGTTCTTCGTCTTCTCCGCCTACATCACCCTCACCCGGGCCTTCGCGAATGGAGGCAGGGGAGCCGGGCTCGCAGGAGTTCTGGGCCTCGCGGTCTGTCTCTCTCGAGTGGAGGGACCCCTATGGGCTTTGGGGATCGTCTTGGCCGCCGGGATCGCGGGGAAAGGCAAAGGAGTGTCGGCCCGCTCGGTCTGGCCCTACTTGGCTCTCACCATCACAGGCTACGGACTGTTCCTTCTGTGGCGGCACGCCACGTTCGGAGAGTGGATGGCCAACACCGTCCATGCGAAGGGCGGCCTCTCGCTGACAGGCGTTAGCCGTGGACTCAAGACCAGCGCCACCTTCCTCATCCTGTTCCCCTCAACCCTGGTAGCCCTGGCGGCCTTCCCGCGCCTTTACCGAACGGAGCACCGGAAGTGGGCCGCGGGTGCCTTGACCCTGCTCGGAGGATTCCTGGGCTACAACACCCTGGTCGGCGGAGACTGGATGCCCTTCTTCCGTTTCCTCGCGCCCGCATCGCCATTTATCGCGGTGCTGCTGGGCCTGTTCCTGAACACCCTTAGGCAGAAGGCCGTGCCGATCGGACTGCTCCTGATCGGCATCTCACTGCCGCCCCTCTTCGGTCAGAGCCTCGCTCCGAACGCCCTGCTGCAGCCCCTCTACTTCCGAACCTTCAAAGTGGGCTACGAGACCGAATGGCAACGCTGGAAGACAGGGGTGGGCAACTTGGCCATGTTCAAAATGCTCGGGCGCGGGCTGCGTCAGGTGGCGGATCCGGCGGACACGCTGACCTTCGGGGCGATCGGAGCAGTGGGCTATGAATCGCGCCTGCACATCCACGACCGCAACGGTCTGGTGGATCGCGAGGTAGCCATGCGCGTCGGGCTCAGCGAGTCCAAGACTGCGGGCCACGACAAGCAGGTGCCGCGCGCGTGGTTTCTCAATCGCAATCCCACCCTCTTTCACGCCGTCGTCATCGAGGGCCCAGTGGGACCTGAGGGCTCGAACACCTACCAACGCGCCGTAGCCTTGGCCACCAGTATGATCGAGCAGCGCGTGTTCGGTGATCCGGCCGAGGCACCGCTGCGGGACAAGTCCTACATTCAGGTGCACCGACTGAAAGCTGAGCTAGGGATTCCCAAGGGAAGCCTACTCGTGCTCCTGCGCGCGCGGGACTAGTCCGTGCGCAAGACGTCGGCGGGCCACACGTCCCGTTCGCGCTCAGGGTGCGGAACGTAGGTGCCATCGTTGTCGGGCATGGGCGCACCCGCTCGATGCATGGCCGTGTACACACCGAGGGCCACCGTGTTGGCTAGGTTGAGGCTGCGTACACCTGAGCGAATGGGCACGTAGACGCGCTGCAGTTCAAGTCGCTCCAACAACTGCGCGGGCAGGCCCTTGGTTTCACTACCGAAGAACAGCACGTCGTCGGATTCGAAGGGCGTTTCGAACAGAGAGGTTCCGCCCCGTGCGGAGAACAGTCGCGCTCGGTCGGCCAGGGGGCGCGAGCCCTGAGACTCGAGGGACTCCCAACAAGCGTCCAGATCGGCGTGGACGTGCAGGTCCACCATGGGCCAGTAATCCAACCCCGCGCGCTTGAGATAGCGGTCCTCCAGAGAGAAACCCAAGGGCTCCACCAAATGCAGGGGTAGACCCAGGGCCGCACTCAACCGCCCCGCACAACCGGAGTTGTGGGGAATCTGGGGATGCACGAGGACGATGTCCATGGCTGACGATCCTACCCGGCCACCGACCTAGCGCACCCGCGAGGTCTGGCCGCCCATGTTTGTTCGTGTTCTGTTAGGGTCTATACCATGATGACCCATCGGGATGAACGCCTGGACCCACACACCCGGCGCATTCTGCACTTGGACGTGGACGCATTCCTCGCATCGGTGGAGCAGGCCCTGCACCCCGAGCTGCGCGATCGGCCCGTGGTGGTGGGCGGCTCCCCCACCAGCCGCAATCTGGTCATGTCCTGCTCCTACGCCGCTCGCCGGCGCGGGGTGCGCCCCGGCATGTTCGCCTCCCAGGCGGCGCGCCATTGTCCCGAGGCCGTGTTCGTACCCGGCGACTCCAAAGCCGCCAACCAAAAGCGCGAGGAGATCGTGCGCCTGCTGCTGGATGTCTCGCCACGCATCCAGGTGACATCCATCGACGATTTCCTCGTGGACCTGACGGGCAGTACGCGCCTGCTCGGCTGCGCCTTCACCGTGGCCGAGCGCCTGCGCGCCCGGATCTGGGAACAGACTCACATGCCCGTGACCGTCGGCGTGGGAACGGGCCCCATCCTGGCGCGGCTGGCGGGCAAGCTCGGTAAGCCGGGCGGAGTGGCGGAGATTCTGCCCGGCCACGAACGCGCCTTCCTCGCATGCCTGCCCGTGCGCCACCTGCCCGGCGTGGGCCACAAGGTCGGGCACGCCCTGCAGCGTTTTTCCATTCGCACCGTGGGCGAGTTGGCGTTGGTCTCACGCGAAGTGCTCTTCGCCAGCTTCGGCCCCATCGGTTTGACCCTGCACGATCGCGCCCACGGCCGAGACGACGACCCCGTACAGATCTCCCACCACCTGAACGCCGTGGGTGAATTGGTGGCGCGCCCTCCTCATTCCATTCGGCGCGACAGCACCTTCGAACCCGAGGAGGGGCGCCGCGAACGGGTCGAGGCCATGCTCCTGTATCTCGTCGAACGGGCCAGCGCACGCCTCCGGGAGCACCACCTGAAAGCCGGCTCTTTGGAAGTCCGACTGAGCTACGTGGACACCCGCCCGCCCCACGTGCGGGCGCGGGCGGCGTCAACGGGCACCGAAGCCCCCCACTCCTGCCTCCACAAACGCAAACGCCTGACCCAACCCGGATCGGGCAGCGAGGCCCTGGGCCAGCACGCCCTAACCCTGCTGGCGGCCCTCCCCAGACGGCGAGCCCTGGTCAAGCGCGTGGGCGTCAGCCTCCTAGCCTTGAGTCCAGAGAGGGAGATTCAAGGCGAACTGTTCGGATCCAGTGACCGAGACAGCCGTCTGGAGAGCGCTCTCGATCACCTGCGGGCGCGCCACGGATTCGGGGGGATCCTGCGGGGCTCCAGCCTCCTGCTGAGCGACACCTTCCCCACGGGCCCCGATGGACTGCGCCTGCGTACCCCATCGCTCAATCAGTAAGAGGCGTCCACAGGATTCACCGACAAACGCCACGACAACTCACTGACAAATGCTGTCACAGGTGTCCTTATCCACCAGAGCGCTCACCTCGGCCCAGAGTCCAGCCTGGAACGGCACCACCACCGGGTCGTCCCAAAGAAAAGGAACCTGCTCGCAGGGATCCGCAATCAGATCGTAGAAAACACAACTCTGCCGGGTCTTGGCGTAGTGGATCTTCCAATTATCGCCATAAGTCGTGCTGCGGTACACGCGATCCACAGCGTTTCCCCCTTGCCAACAGGCGCCCTTGGGATTGTGCCATTTCTCCGCGTAGGAGAAGGTCCGCAGACCTGCCGCAGGCCGAGCTCGCAGATAAGGACGCAAATTCACGCCATCGATGGTGCGCTGGGGCAGGGGTGTTTGGGTCAAGCTGCAGATGGTCGAGAATACGTCAACTACGTTAACCATTTCCGCGCTGTGTTGCCCCCAGCGGGCAGGAGCGACGCCCCAGCCGGCTACAATGAAGGGAACCCGCACGCCTCCTTCGAAGAGCGTCTCCTTCGCAGTCGGCTTGCCAAAAGGCAAGCGCGCCACGCGGCCCGGAGAACCGTTGTCGCCGATCAAGAAAATCGTGGTCGTGTCCCACCAACGGTAGGTGGGATGGATTTGCGCGGCCTGCTGATTGAGCTGCCCAAGAATGTCCCCAAGGAAAGAATCCGCCGCCTCCAAGGTCACATCGTAAGCCGCTCGCCTGATCGCCGATCCGCCGACTGCAGGGAGGCACGAATCGGAGGAATTCATGGGCGAACATCCGGTGTACTGCTGGGGTGGCCACCAGGGCAACTGGAACGGCGCTTGCGGTGCGAGAAAGCAGAACCACGGTTCAGCCGCAGATTGGATCCAAGCTTGAGCGTCTCGAAAGTGCTCTTCCACCAAGTATCCCGTTAGGTCCGGCGACTGTTCAACGAGGGTCGGGCTGGATTCGACTTCAAGCCAACCCGCACTTCCCGAGGTCGAGCAATAAGCCGTTTTGACCGCGTGGAGTTGCCCCTCAAAGTGGTCGAAACCATTCATCCATGGGTACCCCTCCTCCTGGGAATCAAAGGGGTCCGTGGAATTACTCAGATGCCACTTACCAAAAGCGCCACAGGAATAGCGGGATCCGAGGAGTTCGGGCAAAAGTTCCTCATCGTCGCACAAGCTAATTCCCACGCCAGGAGAGATCATCTTGCCGATCCCGGTGCGAAATCCGTAGCGCCCGGTGAGCAAGGCTGCTCGCGTGGCAGAGCAAGTGGGGTTCGCCCAGGCCTCTGTGAACGCGAGGCCATGGCGTGCCACTTCCTCGAGCACGCCTAGGCATGGCATTGAATCCTGTGACTCGAAGGCGCAATTCCCTGTCCACGAAGCCCCAAGGAGCGACGTGTACAACCGGAGGGAGTCGATCCCAACATCATCGAGAAGCACAACAAGGATGTTGGGAGTTACGGGCGGTGGGTCTTGTGCTTCCGTGCTTCCCTCAGAGTTGGAAATAAAGCCCACACCCATGCAAGCAATCAGGGAAATGGAGAACTGTGTATCAAGAATACGCACGTAACCCGATTCTACACAATTCGCCCGAGAACTGAAATTTAGGCAGATTCCCGCAGCCACACCCTTACGCCAATGCTCAGGCCACCCCTCGCGTGCGCAAAAGAACGCACGAGCAGGGTGGCCTGAGGGCTCGTATCGGGGCACTCGGGCCCCGTTCAATCCTTGGGTATCTAGTCAGCCAAGGCCGCAGTGAATTTGGTTTCACCCATTATCTTGGAGACGGCGTCCATATCAGGTGCAGCGTCACCGAGTGCCACGCTGGCAGACTTCGTTGCAAAATCCACTTCGATGCAGTCTTCCGAAACGCCAAGGCCTTTAGCAAGTGCGGACCGCACTTTGGGGGGGCACATAACGCCTCATGACATGCCGTCGATCTTGAAGGCCACGGTCTTGGCCTTCGGGGTTTCATCAGGAGCTTCCTGGGGCGTTTGCGAGCCCTCGTCGACCGAGACCTCGGAGGTGCAGGCCATAAGGGCCAACCCCGCCAAGGCGGGTAGAATTAGGTACTTCATAGTTTGTTGTCTTAAGAGTGATGGAGCCCGAGTCGGCTGAGCCGGCAGTGGGCGGGGCTCCGATGCGGCCACTACTTGATCTTGCCCTCAAAGCCCACGTCGTCGAGGGCCTTCAAGAGGGCTTTGTTCGAACATCCGGCATCGACCTTGATCGTAGCCGTCTTGGACACGTAGTCCACATCCACGGACCGGACACCTTCCACGTTCTTGAGTGCGGACCGCACTCGAGGGGGGCAACCCCCAGCTCATGTCATGCCGGTGATGGCTAACGATACCGTGGCCGACTCCTCGACCTGATAGGCGGAGTCCTGGTTGGGGCCTTGGCAGGCCACAAGGCAGATGCCACAGAGAAGGACTGATGCTAGAAGGAGTTGTCGCATGGCAGGGAATATAGCAGGTGTTGAACAGACGCCAAGCTCGCATGGCTCGGCGCATATGACAGCTACTCTACCCGTCCCGCCCCGCCCGGGCCCCCATGCATTCGGTCAGGTTTTTGTCAGGCCCCCCCCAGAACGGAGCGAAGAGGCCGTTATCCTGCTGTCATCATGAAGATCGCCTGTATCGGTGGTGGACCCGGTGGCCTGTACGCCTGCCTGCTCCTGAAGAAGCGCTTCCCAGCGGCCGAGGTGACGGTCTACGAACGCAACGGACCGGACGATACCTTCGGCTGGGGTGTCGTGTTCTCCAGCGAGACCCTATCGGGATTCCAGACGGCCGACCCCGAGAGCTTCGCCGCCATCGAAGCGAGCTTTGCCTATTGGGACGACATCGACACCCACTACGGGGGCGAGGTCGTCCACTCAACGGGGCATGGCTTCTGCGGCCTATCCCGCAAGAGGCTGCTCAACATCTTCCAAGAACGCTGCCGAGACCTGGATGTGGATTTGCGTTTTGAAACGGAGATCGCCGACGAAGGCGCTCTGGAGGATGCGGACGTCATCATCGCCGCCGACGGCATCAACAGCGTAGTGCGTGAGAAATACGCTACTCATTTCATGCCCAGCATCGACTGGCGGCGCTGCAAGTTCACTTGGCTCGGAACGAACAAGCCACTCAAGGCCTTCACCTTCATCTTCGTGGAGAGCGAGTTCGGCCTCTTCCAGGTGCACGCCTATCCTTTCGAGGTCGGTGAGCAGGCCCTCTCCACCTGGATTGTCGAATGCCACGAGGATGTCTGGAAACGCGCCGGGCTGGAAGACGTGAGCGAAGAGCAAACCGTGGAGTTCATTCGCAAGCTATTCGCCGAGCACCTTGAGGGTTACGAGCTCTACACCAACAAATCTATCTGGCGCACTTTCCCAACGGTGCGCTGCCAGCGGTGGGTTCGCGGCAACGTGGCTCTCCTTGGCGATGCGGTGCACACGGCACACTTCTCCATTGGTTCGGGAACTAAACTGGCCATGGAAGACGCCATCGCTCTGAGCGAATCTCTGGGTGAGGCCTTGAGCGTCGACGGCGCAGGCGACGTACCCGCCGCGCTGGAGGTGTACGAGCAGGCGCGGGAGGTGGACTGCATCAAGATCCAGAAGGCGGCCCAGACCAGTCTCGAGTGGTTCGAGAACTCAGCCCGCTACATGGCGCAACACCCTCTCCAGTTGACCTTCAACCTGATGACGCGCTCCAAGCGCATCACCTACGGTAATCTAGCCGAGCGCGACCCCGAGCTCGTTGAGCGGGTGCGGGACTGGTGGTGCACCGAACAGGGCGCTCCCGACGCCAAGGCCCCTATTTTCGCTCCGTTCGCCCTGCGCGACCTGATCCTGCCCAACCGCATGGTGGTCTCCCCCATGTGCCAGTACTCGGCCGATGAGGGCACTCCCGGCGACTGGCACCTGATGCACCTCGGGGCACGGGCTGTAGGCGGTGCCGGACTCCTGATCACCGAATCCACGGCGGTCTGTGCTGAGGGACGCATCACCTACGGCTGCACGGGCATGTACCAACCAGAGCATGTACAGGCCTGGCGCCGCATCACGGATTTCGTGCATACCCACAGCGCCACAGCCATCGGAATTCAGCTGTGCCACGCCGGACGCAAGGCCTCTTGTTCTCTTCCCTGGGAAGGAGACAAGCCCCTCGAAGGGGAGACCGCGTGGCCCACGATGGGTCCTTGCGCCGAAGGGTTCGATGCTCACTGGCCTAGCCCGCGAGCCATGGACCGCGCCGACATGGATGCTGTCGTTGAGCAGTTTGTCCAAGCCGCCAAGCGCGCCTTAGAGGCGGGTTTTGATCTCGTGGAGTTGCACATGGCCCATGGCTACCTGCTCTCCAGCTTCCTTTCCCCCGCCTCCAACCTACGCTCGGACGAGTACGGCGGCGACCTCGAGGGTCGCATGCGCTTTCCCTTAGAAGTCTGCCGGGCAGTGCGCGCAGTATGGCCCGCGCACATGCCACTTGCCGTGCGCATCTCCGCGACGGACTGGCTTCAAGAGGGTGGACAAACAGCCGAGGATTCAGTGCAGCTAGCCCAACAGTTGAGCGAAGCCGGTTGCGACCTGATCGATGTCTCTACGGCGGGCAATACGCCGCGCTCCGAGCCAGGCTACGGACGCATGTATCAAGTGCCTTTCGCCGAACGCATTCGGCACGAGGTCGACGTGGCCGTCATGGCCGTCGGTGCGATCCAGGGCTGGGACCACGCCAACACGGTTCTGGCCGCCGGCCGCGCGGACCTGTGCGCCCTGGCGCGACCGCACCTGCTCCATCCGCACTTGAGCCTGGAGGCGGCGGTGGAGTTCGGCCAGGACGATCAGTCTTGGCCAGTGCAGTATCTCGCCGCCAAGCCAGCCCCAGCTGAGTAGCTCCGTCCGAAAGCTGGGCTGGCGAATACATTAGGGTTTTGTTAGGGTGCATCCCTTCACGACTCTTTACATGTACATCCCCCTCCGCGTCCACGGACATCACTCACTGCTCACAGGCACCGACTCCCCCGCACAGCTCCTGTCGCGGGCCAGGGAGCTGAATCTCGGGGCCCTTGCTCTGACCGACGTGGACAGCGTGACCGGCCTGGTGGACTTCCTACGGGCCGCACAGGCCGCCTCTGCAGCTCCCACCACCTGCAGGCCCATCCTGGGGGCCGAAATTTCCGACGACGGGGGGCGGCCAGGGCGCCTGGTGATCCTGGTCCAAAGCGAGCAGGGCTACGCCAACCTGAACCGCCTGGTGAGTGCGCGCCACCACAGCTTGATCGAGCCCGATTCCCAGCCTGATTCCGGGCCTGATTCCGAGCCCGGCATCGAGGCAGAAGAATCCGACGAGGAGGATCTCAAGTTCGATCTGGTCGAATCAGCCATCGCCATGCAGCAGGGTTTGATCTTCCTGGCTGACCATCCGCGTCTACTGCTGGGCCTCTTCGGCCACGTCCCGGCCGAGCAACTGTTCGCGGCCATCTCTCCCGCCTCCCTGCGCTTGGATGGAAGCGCGCGCCGCTCGCGTCTTGTGCCGCGCCCAAAACCCCATGCCCCGCGCGATGTCAGCGACGAGCTCGGTCGCGATTTCCAACATTCCCTCTCAGGTTCGGATGCGCGAGAAGCTCCCGGCGCACCCACCCCATCCGAGCCGCCCGCCAAGTGTCCCGCGCCGGCCCAACCCCTGCCTGCATCTAGCCTCGTGGAAGCTGCACGGGCCGTGGGTGTCGCCACGCTAGCCGTTCCGGACGTGTACTACGGCCTACCCGGTGGCGCACGTACCCATCGCATCCGTGTCGCCGTCAAACACAACGCTCTGGTCGATGACCTCGACCCCGCCTGGCTCGCTCCCGAGCCCGCGCACCTCCCCACGCACTCCGAGATGTGCGCCTTGTACGCCGATCTCCCCGAGGTTCCAGGACCTTGGGTCTCCCCTGAGGAAGCAAACCCTGCAGCCGCGCTCTCTACGGTTCCCGGTGCCGTGGCGCGTACCCTCTGGGTAGCCGAACGCTGTCGCTTCACCCCGGTGCTGGACCAGGTGAACTTCCCCTCGGTGAAACTGGGTGCCGAAGAGACACCCTACTCCAAGCTATGCGAATGGAGCCTGGAGGGAGCCCAGACGCGTTACCGTCCCCTGCGACCCGAGGTTCTACGGCGCCTGGACGTCGAACTCTCCACCATCGACCAGCTGGGCTACGCGCCCTACTTCCTCCTGGTGCAACGCATCGCCGAGTATGCACGTGATCAGGGCATCCCGTGCGTGGGCCGCGGTTCAGCCGCCAGCAGTTTGGTGGCCTACTGCCTGGGGCTGACCGAAGCCGACCCCTTCCGCTACGGCCTGCCCTTTGAACGCTTCCTCAACCCTCAGAGGCGGGATCGACCGGATATCGATCTGGACTTTTGTTGGCGTCGACGGGATGAGGTACTTGAGCACGTGTATGACCTCTTCGGGGCCGAGCGCACAGCCATGATCTGCACGCTCAACCGCTTCGGCCCACGTTCCGCTCTCCGCGAAGCCGCCCTGGTCCACGGCATCCCCCCCGCACAGATCCAACCCTGGGCCCAACGACTGCCGCACACTTTTGCCCGCGGAACGGCGGAGTCGAGTCCCAGGGACGCGAGGAGTAAAAAAAAAGGAACACCCACCCGTCACCACGAGCCGAGTGCTGCGTCTGGTGGGTGCCCACCCATTGAGGGTGGGGGCGGGGGTGGCTATCCCCCCGGCCTAGCCGACAACCCCCTCGCCCAAGCCCTGCGCGAACTCCCTGCCCCAAGCCCAGACAAGGCCTTCCCTTTCCAGGATGAACGTTTCCGGCGCGTCCTCGAAGATGCCGCCGAATTGCTCGACGCCCCACGCCACTTTGGGCTGCACCCCGGAGGCGTCGTGGTGGCTCCCGGGCCCCTGGCCCAGTGGACGGCCTGTCAGCGGGCCGCCAAACCGCACCCGACCCGCGGGAACGTGATCGTCACCCAATTGGACAAGGACGCCGTCGAGGCCATGGGACTCGTCAAGATGGACTTACTGGGCAACCGCGCCTTGACGACCCTGGCCGACTGCCTGGCAATCCTGGGGCAAGAAGGCATCCAGGTGGACTTCGAGACCCTGGCTGAGGACGACGCGTTGACCGCTGAGTTATTGCGCACTGGACGTACCGTCGGGTGTTTTCAGATCGAATCCCCGGGGATGCGCAACCTCCTGCAACAGATGCAGGCCCACTGTATGGATGACGTCATCCGCGCCGTAGCTCTCATTCGTCCCGGGCCGGCGGGGTCAGGCATGAAAGATTCTTACGTGCGACGAGCCCGGGGACTCGAACCCGCCACGCCGTTGCATCCCCGTCTGGCCGAAGTTCTGCAGGACACCCACGGCGTCATGCTCTACCAAGAGGACGTGATGCAAGCTGCCGCGCATATGGCCGGAATGGGGCTGGCTCAGGCCGACCAACTCCGCCGCGCTCTGCAGAAGCACCGCAGTGCGGACATCGCCAGCCTGCGAGCCCATTTCCTCCAGGGCTGTGCTCAGCAAGGGGTCCACTCCACCGATGCCATCCGTGTGTGGGAGCAGATCGCGGGCTTTGCATCCTTCGCCTTTTGTAAATCCCACGCGGTCACCTACGGTCGTATCGCCTACCGCACGGCCTGGCTCAAGGCCCACTATCCAGCGGCCTTCCTGATCGCCTTCCTGGCCAGCGAAACCGGCTACTACCCCCGATGGGTTTACGTGGAGGAGGCACGACGGCTGGGTGTGCCCATCCTCGGCCCGGACGTCAACCGTAGCGCGTCCACCTTCAGCGCCGAGCGTCTCGCGGACCAGGATACCACCCCGGCCTCCCTGGCCCTGCGCGTGGGCCTCGCCCAGGTGCACGGGCTCTCCAGTCATACCCTCGACCGTCTCTTGGAGAGCCGGCAACAAGGTCCCTTTCTCTCTCTGCCCGACCTGCTCGAACGCAGTGGAGCACACCGCCATGAGGTGGACGCACTTATTCAATGCGGCGCCCTCGATGCATTCGACCGCACGCGCCCGGAGCTCCTCTGGCGTCTTCACTTACTGCACACCCCTCAACGACGCGCTGCCTCCAAGAGCGGGCTCAACCTGCAACAACTGCAAGCCTGCCAACGCACCCCCGCCGATCACACCCGCGCGGCTCTCGATGCAGCAAGGGCACACACCTCCGGCTGGGCTGGCCGCGGCTTGGGGGTGGAACACTCAGCTCTACCCCGCGGGCAGAGCGCCCTGCTGTTCCCCACCCCTCCTGCACAGGCTCTCGTCCTGCCCGGTCTGCCTGACGAGCCGGCCCTCACCCGAGCCCGTACGGAGTTCGACCTACTCGGCCTCTCCCCCCATGCCCACCCGGTGCGCCTCTTCCCCTGCTCCGCCGATGAACGCCTACGTACCCGTGTGCGTCACGGGCCCAGAGATCAGCGCCCGGTCAACCCCGTGGCCTGCGCCCAATTGAACCAATGGCACAAGGGCCGCGTCACCCTGCGCGGTTGGCCCGCTGCCACACGATCGCTGCGCACCCAAACGGGTCAACTGATGCAATTCCTGACCCTCGAAGATGAGAGCGGCCTAGCCGAAGTTGTGCTCTTCCCCGAAATCCACAGGCGCGACTCTCACCTACTCAGCGAGCAGGGGGTGCTGTGCATCACGGGCGTGGTCGAAGACCACCTGGGCGCCTACACATTGCAAGCCGAACGGCTCTGGTAAGAACCGTCAGGAATCTTGCGAAGTCGGACGGTAGCGCAGCCCAACGTTCTGTCGACCCATCTCGCGCAAGCGATCCGAATTCTTGCGTAGCCCAAGATTGTGAGCCTTGGAAACCACGCTCTTCACGGAGCGGTTGAGGCGCTCAGCAATCTCCAGGTTCGGTCGCAGGGAGTACAACTCACGCAGGACCTCCAGTTCACTCGGTTTCCAGCGAGGCATCTTAGTGACCCCGCGCTCGACCTGGCGCGTACGCAAGAAAGCCTTGTCCTTAGCCAAGTGCAATTTCTTGGCAAGGGCGCCGATTTCCACGAGAGAACGACCAAATATCAGAGTCAGGTCTTCATCGCTTCGAGTTCCGTAGACACGCTTGAAATCAGCTACATCATCTCGCGCCCATGCACCGGGAGTCTTAATCCGGGCCAATTCGACGATCTGAGATTGAACCTCATCGCGAGGACGGGCGAGGACAAGCGCAACGGTGTCAACATCCGTGGCACCCAGGTAGCGTTTGAGATCCTGAATCTCTGCAGCACTCCACGGGCCTACCCGGTGGGGACGGCCGTAGATGGTCTGCGCCATCTTGCGCACGCTGGCGACCGACCGGCAGAGTTCGCGCGCAACCACAGCCTCATCCTTCAGACCAAATAGGTCCTTGAATCGGGCCACCTCCTCGGCGGACCACCGTCCCCTACGAGGGGATGTGGGTTTTTCACCTGCCCATCTAGGTCGTTGCAATCAAAGTCTCCTCTGCGGGCCCCTGCCGCCGTGGAAGTGTAGCTTAGGACTGTGCTTATTGGCGAGGCAACCTGACCCAGAATCTGATCGCATAATGCGCAATCCTTTGGAGGGT
>Ga0302119_10000919_pt1 | contig 13254 bp, 9 predicted proteins | sample AG5_Tmax_MG_FD_203114 | JGI IMG/M metagenome (GOLD analysis project Ga0302119, IMG submission 203114) | Marine microbial communities from Western Arctic Ocean, Canada - AG5_Tmax | ecosystem: Environmental > Aquatic > Marine > Oceanic | place: Canada: Western Arctic Ocean | collected 2017-10-01 | reverse complement strand
AAATGCCCCCATTAATCCAATGATAACAAATCCGAGAAGCACACTGGGGCTGTATAGGGGATTTGTTGTTGGTTGGAAACTGATTGAAATCGAAGAATCCACGTCGATGTTATCCGCACTTACGCTGAGCGATTCCGATGATCCCAATCGCTTATGCTCAGTACTCAATTCCACCCCAGAGGAATCCTTGTAAATCTTCGCAAATGAGGTTCCAGCACTACTGGTAATTTCCACATTGAGACTAACATCGTTCCAATATGTCTGTGTCTGTGGTTTGATAAAAGAACGTACTAAGGTGTATCGCTCGCCATCGTCAATCATCTGCGTGGTGCTGATGACGATTGAAATCTGTGTGTGCATGATGCGGTTTTCGCCATGGTTTTCAACCTTGACTTCGATAGTCTGGAAATCCGAGAACCTACCTCCAAGCAATTCTTCGGATTCTATGAATAGTCCACCGTCCAAGAAGGTCATAAGTCTTCCAGACTGGAGTTGCTGCGACATCTCGCGAATTTCGACATCATCTATTAAGCGGTTATTTCGCATTTCTTGGGTCACATCACCACCGACAAACATCGTCCATGTCGAATCGGAGTCTAGGCTGGTATTTCCAAGATTATTCAGGCCCCAGCGGAACCAAAGAGCGGCGGAATCTTGAAAGGTAATTTTGGTCTCTCTAGCGAGCATTAGGCTGCTACCTTCGGCACTTAGTTCCCCAGTGATTAATATGCCTAGGCGACTTCCGGAACCATCGGCTTTCGGCGGTTCTTCATTTGGGTAGTAAACTCCGCCAGACCCTCCATCGCCCTCGCCGAATTGGAAGTCCCATGAAAGTTCTCCTTGGAATGGCACAGCACCTTCCTGCACCACTAGGCTGATGTTGACGATATATTTCCCATCGGGGAGAGAAGAATCAACTGACCAAGTCCAAGTCGCTAGGATGTCCTGTCCTTGAATCTCCAGCACCGGCATGGTTGCAATCGTCGTTCCTCCTGCGGTGACTGTGATGTCGGTTGAGCCAATCATTTTGGTACCGAAACCCGAACTGAATTGCATCTGTAGGAACGCCGAGCGACCTTCTACTATTGGTGAATCCATCTTGATGTCGAGAAGTGGCAACTCAACCGAAATGAAACCGTGGTCATCCTCAGTGCCCCAGATAAATTCCACACCAGCATCGGCACCGGGGAGGCTGAAAACCAATGTCTGCACTCGAAGACTGACGGAAATCGTATCGGTTCCACCCATGTTCCCAGACTCGATGGTGATTGGAATTTCGAGGATAGTGGACGAACCAGCAGGGAGGTAAGTGTTTCCGGGGCCACTGTATCCTTCGAAAGTACGAGATCCTATTGTCACTACAACTGTCGCGTTGATCTCAATCCCAGCGGCATTATTCACCTCATAAGGTAGAGAAAATAGCCAAGTCCCATCTGAATACGCTCCGCCCCATCCCGGAGAAAATTCCCAACTATGAATTTCGGCCAATTGAGTGACGGCATTTTCAATCAATACCCGCTCTTCCGCACCCAATTCATCATCGAACGGGGAAAGGGACGCTGCCGAATCTCTGCCAATGAGGTGGAGGTCATAACTCCCTGACTCGCAACACATCCGCACTGATTCTCCAGAAGAGTTTTCTGAATTGACCGCTGGCAAAGCAGATGCAAGCAGAATCAAAGCCAACATCGCGAAAGTCGGTGATGTTCTAGCCATGCAATTCGGATGTCGCTCACCTTAGTCGCATTTGAAGGGCACGCCCTTAAGGAGTAGGAAAAAGAGTTTTTAGAATTATATTACTCGTTCCAGAACTTCGCCTAATTCCCGTTCGAATAATGAGACCAAAGCACCCGAAGCCTCATCGCGTAAATCATCAGGCAATAGATTCAATCCAAGTCTTGCCGCAACATGACTAGCCTTCAATTCGGCGTATAGAGCCCTTGCTTTAGCGTTGAAATAATATTTCACAGTCTCTTTTATTTCGTCTTTTAATTCTGCATCGTCATCGATTCGACTTCGAATGTAGATTTTCAATTCGTCCTTGATCATATCGCGCAAAGTATCGAGCACCAAATCTTCGGTCTGGATGAAATCTGAGACGTGGTCGCGTATTGAGCCGGTGAGCAATTTCTCAATAGCCATGGTACTTCCACGCGGCAACCCTGCTTCAATGTGTCCACGCCGGCAGAAACCATTGATATGCTACTCCTGCGTCCCAGTCTTAATGACCGCCGTACGCATATCCGACCTTGAATTGTCCGATGAACACGATACCATTGCCCTTCAAGCGACTTTGGTTGATGCAGCTAACAAGTTACTTGCTCTGCCTCGCGGGGTTTTGGTCGTTCTTGATGATACTAAAGCCAAAGGCGTTCTAACTAGTATCCAATTACTCAAAGCTTTATCTTCAGGTGAAGACATGAATGGCGAAGAATGTGGGGCGCATATGGACATGGATGTGATGGAAGTCAATCTGAGTGACAAACTCGTAGATTTGAAGCCCGAACTTGCGGCGCGAAAACCCCACGCCATCCTAGCGGTCGATGATGCTGGTGACTTCGTCGGATATTTCTCGCCCAATGATTACCGTGACGCTCTGCAGATGTGAGATTAGTCGTGCAGGTGAATCAATACCTTTCTGCCAACGTCGTCATCAGCTTCAATTCTTGCATAGCCAACCCTTTCCAATTGTACAATTGTCCCAATTGGATGTAAATTGGCCTCAAGATTTCCTGAGATTACTTTCAGTTCATTCCCTTCAGGCTTGAGAAGTATTGCTGGTGGGGAATCGGTTGGAAGCCAATGAATGATTGGGCAGTCGCCGCTAGAATCGAGAGAAAGAATCGAACTATGACCGTTAGACGGGGACGAGATATCACACCATTCCTTCAGTCTCAGACCTGAGTCATGGCTTTCCATGTCGGTACGCTCAATAATTAGTGGAGTTGAAGCATCGCGCCAAGTGATATCTATTTTCCTCTGGCCCAATTGACCGCTCGGGTGACTGGCAAGTTCAATGATGGATTTAGGTGGTAAAGAGCCATGCGATAACTCAAGTTCAACCGGGTCACGTACGAATGATAATCGTGGAGAAGAACTATCGATAATCTTGGAATTGTGAGAATACAACGTCGCTAGAGGTACCGAGATGTCCTTTTGCGTTAGCCCGAGTTCGATCCAAAAATCTCGCAGAGCCTGAGATTGAATACCCTTTCTTCTCATGGTGGCGATGGTCGGAAGCCTCGGGTCATCCCATCCACTCCATTTCCCGGCTTCAATGGCACTTCTCATCCCTGAGGTCGAAAAGCCCCCGAATTCGTGAATTTTCACGCGACCCCAATAAATCGTTTCTGGATAGTCCCAACCGAATTTTTCGTACAGCAGTATCTGTTTGCGGGTTGAATCCATCAGGTCTTTGCCACGAATGATGTGCGTCACCCCCTGTAGGTGGTCCTCGATGGCAGACTGGAAATCAAGCAATGGCCAAACCCGATATTTACTGCCGATTTCAGGCCTAGGATGGGGATGAGTTGCGGTATCTTGAATTCGCAGTGCTGGCCAATCCCGCAAGGCCGGATTTTTCAGGCTCATATCTGTCTTGATGCGCACCACCGCACTACCTGGAATTGAATTCGCTTCAAGCATTTGCTCCCAAATCGTAATATTTTCAGATTCATTACGTTCTCGGCAAGGGCATTCGGTTTTTTGTTGGCGGAATAACTTGAACTCATCCCCACTACAAGTGCAGCAATAAGCGCCGCCTTCAGCGATGATTTTTTCGGCATATTGGTAATATGTCTCTATTCTGTCGCTGGCGAAAATGATGCGGTGAGGGGCGAACCCCACCAACCATTCTATTTCCTCAGCAATCTGAGAATAGGCATCTGGAAGAGGCGGTTTCTTGCTGGTATCTGTGTCATCAAATCTCAGAATCAATTCACCATCGTGTAATTTGGCGTATTCGGCATTAATCACCACGCCACGACCATGACCAAAGGAAAGGGGACCATTCGGATTTGGTGCGAAACGTAGCACGACATCACCTTGTATGGCGTTTGGCAATTGCGGTAATCCTTCTCTTCTTTCCTTGCTCCTTTTGATGAGCAGATGTGGTGCTTCACTCTCAAGAATAGAACGTAGGTGGTCAAGCCCGGAAGTTTTTGCCAAATCATTTGCTGCCTTGACTTCTTCAGTCAGCATTCCCGAAATCACATCGCCATGCTGACGCAGGTCAGGCCGTTCTGCCATGATGCGACCAATAACCGAGCCTACTTTCCCTTCACCATCATATTCAAGGGAGTTTTGCAGTGAATAATGGCGAAAAAGCAGTGAGGTTTCCTCGTCGCAGTGCCAATCCATGAACTCTTCGACCGGCTTTCCCTTCTTGAACCTCGCCGAGGTTATCATCACCACAATGTTTGTTGCGCGGGTTTTGGCTCCTCGCCATCACCCGATTGTCTGCTGGGTACATCTCCCTTGCCAAGTCCCCTCCACGCGGTCACCACGGTCTCCCATCTCCAGCGCAATTGGCGATGAGGACTATTCCCCTCGAGAAGTTTGGTCAAGGCAACCTGAGTGGTCTTATCCGAGGTATATCCAGAGCCTATTGGGAAGCCGATTTCGAGTTCAAGTTCTTCGATTTCCCGGTCCCTTTCGACTTTGGCGATAATACTGGCTGCGGCAACGGCAGGAAATATTTCGTCGGCTCGATGACGGCTATCTATCACCCATTCCCCTGACTCCAGCCAATGGCTCAGCCTTTGACCTACATTGTAGCCGAAACGTTCAGCATTCACATCACATGCATCCAACTGGAGAACGCCACCATCACTTTGGCATTGCAACCGCATAACACAATGAGCAAATAGTGCAACCTCGTGCTCATTTAAGGTATCCACTGCCATAGCAATGTCGATTGAAGCAGGACTGGATTTGTGGATTTGAAATTGCCACCCCCGCTCTTCTGCAGTTGTGGAAATCCAGTTGTACAATTCATCTCGTTTTTTAACTGAAAGTTGTTTACTATCTTTGACTCCGGCCTCGACCAGAAGCGAAACATCGTCTTTAGGGAGGGCGAAAGCAGATACTACCAAGGGTCCGATGACCGGCCCTCGACCCGCTTCGTCAACCCCAATAAGCCACATTGCACTCACAGGTCTAGTTCCTCATCTATGTTTTTCTCTGAGCGTTCTTCTTCACGGGGGAGGGGTATATTTTCAGATTTGTCCACCAGTCCTCTCGGATCCGTCCTCTCGGTTAGTCCAATGCTTACATCACTTGCAGAAAGCGCAATATTTGCAGGGTGGGGTGCCACAACACGTTCATCTATCAACTGTGAAACATCCTCAAGAACCCCACTCATCCGCTCCCCGTCGTGGTGGTCAAGGACGGTTGACGCAGCACCGAATAATTCCTTTTCTACTGGTTGGCTGGAAAGAGATGGCACCCCCCCGACCTTTCTGAAACTGGCGACGAAAGCATCCTTGCTAACCTCGGGGCTTGTTGGTATGTCTAATGGAAGTTCACCCCCATCTTCGAAGCGTTGCAACCAATCTTCCGGTTTCTCCTGAGCACTTTTTGCTTTCTTTTCAGCCGCAAGTTCTCGCTCTTGCCGATTTATTTCGAGTCGCCGTCTAAGGGCAAGATGGATGCTGATTGCTGCGATTAAAATCGCCATCAATGTGTAAGCATAGGAATTCCAGGTATTCGCTACTGAGGAGCGGATTTCATCCCAGTCGATGGTAAATCCCTCATCCTCTGAATTCGGCTGGTATGGTAGTCCGAAAAAAGAGGAATTGGCACTGTGATGGAGTACGAATTCTGGCTCAAGGGTGCTACGCATTGTCATGTTTAACCACATTGTACCGTTTTCTGGCTCCTCGGTCGGGATATCAGCCCAGGCTCTGAATGTATATCTCTCACCGATGGTGATATTATTCTGAGAAAAAGAATGCAAACCGATTAATTCACCATCATATTCCGCCCCTTCAGGAGGAATAAGCCCCTGATCAGTACCATGGCTGACTTCCATCACCACAGTAATTCCATCCAATCCATTACCATAATTACTGATTACGTACTGCACTGATAGGCGGCCATTTTTTCCATCCTGAGTCAATTCCAAGATGTCCCATTCAATCACCGGTGCTACCTCAATATCTATCGACAATGTATCGACGACGATTTGTGATTGTTGCAACTTCAATTGATAAATGACCTTGCCAGAAGCGAATGCCATTGCGCTTTCATTTATTGTGAAATCGAAGGTTAAAGCAGTACTTGTACCACCAAGGGGGACTGAAATATCACTAGTTTGAATTGGGTCATTTATCCACTCCGGGCTTGAAGCCAATTGAAGCACATATGAGTCGTCAAAATTTCCAGTATTCAAAACTGCAATCTCGCCGCTACAAGAGTTCCCCGGCACAATTCGGTAGCAGTCAAAATTTTCGGCATTTATGGAACCATTTCTCAGCCATTCTATTTCACCGCTGATGGAAGTAGTTTTCACCCGCTCAACACCCCACACATTCCTGATATCCACTTCGATGGCGATATCGCCAGTGACCTGTGAAGGGGCGAGTAAACCCACTTCAAAGGTGATGTCTTTTCCGACGTCGATCCAATCCAATTCATAATTGTTGAACAATGCTATCGTCCAACCATAGGCCTCAACCCTCTCAGCAGGCGGGTGATTGAGGTCTGGAGCCCCATTGAACAGAACCTGAAGGGTAACTACTGCTTTGGTTGGAGAATTGCCAATATTTCGTATTGTTATTGGAATCCGACCATCGCGATTAGGGGCTAAATTCAATTGTTCGCCACTAGCAATAATCGCGATTTCGTGATGCTGTTTGACCACGATACTGAAGTTCCACCAAGTAGGTTCACTGAAATTCAAACTTTCCGCATGAAGCGACCAGTGGTGTTCTACGCCGGCCAATGGCGAGCCATTAACAACATCCGGTACCTGAATTGTGAAGTCGACCCACTCAAGAGAATTCGAGTCAACTGAGAAATTTAGTGGTGAGTTAAAGGAGTAATTCCACCCACCCAATCCTGTCAATCCCACACTGATATTAGCAGGTAAGGTCGCATTATTGGTAATGTTTACCGTAAACCGGAACGCGGTCCCGGCATCGACACTGAATGATGAATTTGGGTTTGCACCAAAGGATAAGTGCGCTTCAAGAGCAGTAGTATTACCCGTTTCATTGCTGCTTGAATTACCCTCATCGGTTGCCCCTCCATCTCCTGCACCACTCCAATCTGCAGCCATCCATGGATAGGTCAATAAGCTTGAAGTTTCATTGAAAACCGTGGCATCGGCGGCCTGCTGAAGGGATAATTTTGTAGCTGCATTGATACTCACAGTATCTGAATTACCTGCGGTGGTGTTTCCATATATTGTCGCATACATCACGCAGGCTGTCAAATATGAGCCGGTAAGAGAAGGGTGGGAACCATCACTTGAGTAAAGATTCCAAAACAATGATGATGAGGACAAGGGATTACCTCCTGATGAGACAATATCATCGTAAATGTGTTCATACGCGAGACCAACCGGAGCGACCCAAACCGTGCGCAGAGAATTGCTGGTATTGTCGCGATAGTCGACATAACCATCGCGCAGGTGGTGTTGCATAGTCTTGTAATCAGGATATCGCAAAGTGTTAGAAGAGTCACCTTCCCGATATCCCCAAGTCATAAACAGTACACTCTCGCTACCAACCTGCTCCACTCGGGCGGTCAAATCGTCGAGGCCAGCGAGGCTATCCTGCCAGTACTGAGAGGTCCTTGGGAACCCAGGGACTTGACTTTGGTCCTGGAAAACAACCCAGTCCAAATCACTATTTTGTAAGGTTACATCCCATTGGTCGCCGGCATTGTTCATGCGATCGGCGTGCTGGTCGAGACGCATTCCACCGCCGGATAATTCCGAGGTATTGGCGACTTCGTTGACAGAGATAACTTGACTCAATAAAGATACTAGATTATTGCTTTGAGTATATGAATTCCCGACCAATAGGATGTCTGCCGCAGCCACTTCACCTTGCCTTTGAGAATTTTCCTGAATTTGCGAATCAGCATTCAATGAGGGTTCAATGGAAGGAGTTAGTGGGCTGAAAAGTAATAGTATGACGATGGCAAACACCTTTGGCGCGGCATCCTCCATGGTTTCTCGATTTGATTTAGTGAATAAAAGGTTGGCTTCACCAGTTCATTGTGATATTGCCTCTTGGGCAGGTTTATTTTTGAAGACAATGACACGATTTCATGCCGCCGATATGGCCATTCAAGAAGAAGGCTGCCTCGGCTGAGCCAATCGCAGCCGAAGTTATGGAATACCAAAGGGGTGATGACGGCAAGACTGAAGCGGCGCTCACAGACCGTAGTCATGTCGAAGACTCCGACTTTCAAGATGCGATGTTTGCTCTTTCCCAACCACACATCGGTACACCTGAGGCTGGCCAACCTGCAGCCTCGACCGAGGTAGTTGAAGACATTCCCTTGCCAAAATCGAAGCCGGATGAGCAATGGGTCCAGAACACCGACGGATATTGGTATAGGAGGCAGGCCGATGGCAGTTTTGAGAGTACGGCATATGTTGAGAATCCGAGTGGTGAAAAAGTTCCATATTCGTCCTAGAGTACCGGGTCAGGAATAGCTATCCGCAAGGCATCGAGGTCAAATTCACCACCGTGCATAGGAACGCTCAGTTCATATTTCTCCGAGACCGAAGGGTCTAGCTCGCCGAATTCACCGATAATCTGGCCATCGATTTTGATTCTTGCACCACGACCGGTTAGCCAAGGCCCTTCCCCCTCTGCGACAACTTCCCATGTAACGGATTCCGATTCTGCACCCAAGTCTCTTAGTAGAATCTGCGCGAATCCACGCGCCTTGGAAAAACCGGCTTTGTGGTCGGCTACTAACCATGCCGCCCGCGAAGTATTCTCATGGTTTCTGACACAATGTCCCGATTCATATATGCTCTGCGGTAATTCATGGTGACGGTTTGAAGCAATCAGGCGCAGCAAACTTGGCAGAATCGATTGACGCAGCATCGTATGCTCAGTGGTAATAGGGTTGATGATAATTGTAGATTCACCATCCGGCTTCCAGTGGACATTAGTGAATTGATCGGCCTCATTCGAGAGAGTTAGGCTCTGAACTTGTTGTAATCCAAGTCCTTGCAGGCACTCCCTGACCCTTCGCCCCATCATCGCATTAGGGTGTGGTTCACCTGGCATCGATATTTCAGGTTGCGAATTCGGGAGGTCATCATAACCATGACCGATTGCCAGATCCTCGACAATATCTATTGGGTGCAATATATCGAATCGCCATCTTGGCATCGCAAACTGTAAGAATTCATCACCACCGAGGAATTGACCTCCCATCCTTCGGATTGCAGTGCTAATCTCTTCATTGCTGAAATCCCAGCCGAGGATTTCACTGACCAAACTTCTGGCGACGTCATGATTTAGTGGAGTGGGGTTAGGGGATGAGAATTCCGTGCCCGTACAGGGGTTGATGCGAACCGTCTCGACACTACCCCCCCGGTCTGAAAGTTGTAGGCATACCAATTGCAGACATGCTTCGCAAGCGCGCTCGTCCCATCCGGTGACGTCGATAAAGAAATCAGTGGATGACACATTTACAGTTGTATGGTCGCCATTGATGATGGGGGGGAATGACAGAACTGAGTTATTTGCGTCAAGGATAATGGGGACGGTTTCCATGCCATCTAGAAGGTGAGCATAGTCTATCCCTTTAGGGTGCTCTTTCAAAATTTCATCAATAGTCATCTCCTCGGTCTTCGCTAATGGCGTGAAAGAGTAATCCCGGCCTACGGTAATAACCTTGAATGGTGGTGCTAAAGATGACAGGTCGTGAACTCCAATTGATGCTCTACGCCGACCTCGTCCCAAGGCGAAATGTAGTTTCTCTTGATGCTCCATCAGGCTTTTGATGAATTGTTGTTTTTGCTCCTCGGTTTGTCCGACGTCAACTCCGCGAACTACCGCGCCAAGAATCACTGGGCGAACATCAGCCAGCGAGGCATCGACGGAGATAGAAATATCTCCATCCACGACCTTTAGGCTGGGTTGAGCCTCTTGCTCATGGATGAACGGTCGAATTGCGTATGCTAGTGTTTCAGCGCAAAGTAAATCTGGACGATTGGGAAATATTTCGACCTCCAATGTCGAGGCATCACAGATGCTGATATCGGTTCCCAACAGTGGTAATTCGGCGCTGAGTCTAGACGGGTCATGTACGATGCCATGGCGTTCCTGAATCCAAGCCAAATGCGATTGTTCAATATTTAGAGTTGGCATCTAATCACCTCATGAAGCAAACCAATGTGGCAGTGGGCGGCCATAGCCAGATAATCTTAATCCTGAAATAGAAGCGGTCTCATGGTCAAGGGCGCGTAGGTTTCGGCGTCCAAATTTATCGATACTATCGCATCCCAAGCGGACCATTTCACCCCGCAACTCGCAGTGTAATCCTTCCAGCCACGAGTTGAATTTTTCCGATGTCCCGGCCTCATCGGGTGGGCTTGTAATGACAAAGGAACCCCCGGCTGCACAAGCGATAACCAAGTCGTTACCTGTGGCCGACCATGGCAGGGAATAGCCGACAGCAATGCCTGAGGCAAATAGGTCGGCCGAGCCTGCCGACCTGCCTGTTTGAGGTAGTGCGGCCACAGCTGGCATCCCCGACGCATCTGCAACTCGAGAAATAACTCCGTCAACAACGGCACTGGCGGCTGCCAAATGCAGACGTTCAACCGCATTCACTTCACCGATTAGCATGAATGGTCGACCTTCTCCGACCATGCTACGCAAGGATACCAGCAATCCGTCGAGTGCGGGCAAGGTAAGTGGAGGTAGATCGAATAGATCGAGCACTAAACCACCGCTTTTAGGAAGGTGGAGGTGTGCCTCGTGAATATTTTCTGAATCAATCAATATCAAGTCAATCGAGCGGGCATCTCGACGCACTAGGCATGGTTGCATCGATAGATGCCGTCCCTTCAGGTCCTTGCCACTATCAATAGTAGGAATAATAGGCAGGGGCAATCCTATCGGCTCAGGTTCCATCTCACCTTCGGCAATGTTCCTCTCACCAATAATGACCATTGTATCCAGAGTTTGGTGGGGATGTAGAGGGAGGTCGGAATGTTCACCGACCACAAGGCCAATCGTTGACCAGTCGCCGTGTTGCTTGGCCTCAGGTGGGATTGGCTTGAGGGAGGAATGTTTGGCTGGAATCAAGCAAAGAGCATCTGGTGGAACCTCTAGCGAGGCATCATCAATTTCTTGATTGACAGCCATCAATTCATCTGGACTCAATGTTGATAATTCAACTCCTTCTCCGGGACTTGGACAGCGGCCGTTGATGATTATCTTTCCACCTTGAATGCCTGTGCCTGGCTCGGCCGCAACATCGCCATGAATGATGATAATTCCTCCTTGCATGCCCCCGCCGACTCGCTTGCCTACGTCACCTCGAACGATTAGTAGACCGCCACTCATCGATGCACCGACATCATCACCGGCTCCATCACGGGCGATGATTCGCCCACCAGTCATGGCATATCCGAGATGATTCTTCACACCTCTCTCGATGATTAGATTAGCTCCTGAATTCCACGCTCCGAAGTAATCATCAGCAGAACCGACCAAAGTAAAGGTGCCACCGTTAGCGAAAGGTACGACTACATCAGCCAATTTACCTAGGATTCTCACCCTTCCACCCTTCGGAAGTGCAGGCGCGATACCCATCTCTCCATCCTTGGGTATTTCATCGCCAGAACGGCTCCAACCGATTTTTATTGCTCGGTCGACCTCAAGTGCCTGTTCCAATAGTCTACTAAGGTCGCGATTCAACTTCAGGCTTCGACGTATGTCCTCGCGCATCCCGACCAACATTCTTCCGAGAACATTCTGCAAATAAAGCAACCCCGAAGTCACAGGCGAATATTCCCATTACAGTACCCCGCCCTACGGGCGGAGAATATCGGGTACATTGATAGGTTCTAGTCGGAGGCGCAAGACTAACGGGATAGGCATGGGTATCAAAGTCGCGATTAACGGATATGGTACAATTGGCAAACGGGTTGCTGATGCAGTGGATGCTCAAGATGATATGGAACTCGTCGGGGTGACTAAGACTTCTCCGAGTTTTGGTTGTGAACTTGCGCAAAGAAAGGGTTTCCCATTATTTTGTACAGAGGATTCCAAGGCGCGAATAGCCGCTTTTGTTGGTAGTGGATACGAATGCCATGGTGGGCTTTCCGAATTGCTCGAACTAGCCGATATTGTTGTTGATTGCTCACCGGGAAAATACGGCAATGAAAATCTACAGAAGTACAAGGATGCCGGGAAAAAATATATTTTCCAAGGTGGTGAGAAGCACACTTTGACTGGACAATCTTTCTCCTCATCTGCAAATTTTTCTGCAAACATTGGTATTACTGGAACACGGGTAGTATCGTGTAATACCACCGGGCTTTCTCGAACTTTGGTTCCTCTTTTCGAGGCTTGTGGCTCATTGAAGGTCGAGTGCACGATGATTCGTCGAGCCGCAGACCCTGGGGACTCAAGCAAGGGGCCGATAAATGCCATCAAGCCGGTTCTGCAGGTTCCAAGCCATCATGGTCCCGATGTGATGACGGTCAAGCCCGAGATTGAAATCAACAGTTTGGCAGTGGCGGTACCCACCACCATCATGCACGTCCACTCGATTATCGCAGATTTGCCCGAGGGGCATGGGATGACTACCGAATCTGTGATTCAGATGTGGAAAGAAACTCCGAGGGTAATCGTGATGTCGGGTGAAGAGAACCGAATTACCACCACCGCTGAAGTGATGGAAATGGCTAGAGACATTGGCCGAAAATGGGGTGACCTACACGAGATTTTCGTTTGGGAAGATGGTGTCTCATTACAGGGTGACCGACTTTATTATTTCCAAGCGATTCATCAGGAAAGCGACGTGATTCCCGAGAATGTCGATGCGATACGCGCTTTGATGGGAACCGAGTCCGATTGGCGGGCCTCTGTTGCCAAGACGGATGCGGCAATTAAGGCATATTACGGCATTTAGAGTTAGGCACATTTGCCTGCAATAATCAAAAAGGTGGAGTGGTGGCAATAGCCATGGTCGAGGGCCGGCGAACAGGTGGAAGAGTTCAGGCTCTTGTCTTGATTGCCTTGATGTTACTCCCGCCTATATGCACGG
>Ga0302119_10000918_pt1 | contig 13259 bp, 17 predicted proteins | sample AG5_Tmax_MG_FD_203114 | JGI IMG/M metagenome (GOLD analysis project Ga0302119, IMG submission 203114) | Marine microbial communities from Western Arctic Ocean, Canada - AG5_Tmax | ecosystem: Environmental > Aquatic > Marine > Oceanic | place: Canada: Western Arctic Ocean | collected 2017-10-01 | reverse complement strand
TTACCTCGTTTTTTAGATCCGCGCAAGCTATGCGATGGCCAGCAAACCATTACCGGTACCGTTGAATTATCAACGTTATCCGGCTTTTGCAGCTACCTTCAGTCGGACCAAGGCCAAGTGAGTGTGCAATTGCACTTTTCACGTGATAATGCTCATCGGCCAATTATTAAGGGTAATACTGAAATAAAAGACGTACAAATTAGCTGTCAGCGTTGTTTAGATGCCGTTAGCATTGATATAATAGGTGATATGAGCGTGGCCATAGTGCTCAACGAAGAGCAGGCTGATAAACTTCCTACTGAATATGACCCTTGGTTATTGGAAGATAAGAAGCTTGATATGCGTGAGCTTATTGACCACGAAATGATTTTGAATATACCCATTGTGGCTTATCATTCAGATTGTGAAGTTGCAATTGAATATGGCAACAAAGAAACCGTGCAGGAAAAGCCTAATCCTTTTGTGGGATTACAGGCTTTACTGCAAAAAGATTAGTTTACCAATTAGGAGTTTTTAGTCATGGCTGTACAAAAGAGCAAAGTAACCCGTTCCAGGCGTGGGCAGCGTCGTTCACACGATGCGTTGGAAACAGCTACTCTGTCTGTAGATGCCACCACTGGTGAGACGCATCGTCGTCACCATATCACTGCCGATGGTTTTTACAAAGGCCGTCAGGTAGTTAATCAAGACGCCGAGTAATTTGTCGTCGCATTACACCCTAGCACTTGATGCTATGGGTGGGGACTTAGGTCCCGGCACCAGCCTCGAGGCGGCGTTAGCTAGCCTCGAGCGTCACCCCCGCTTGACCCTTTTTTGGGTTGGACCTCAGGCTATACTTGCACCATTAATGGCTGCAGTCACTGAGAAACAAGCGCCGCTCTTGCAGCGATTGCACTTTATTGACGCACCCCAAATCGTAGAAAAAACTGATGATTTGATGGTGATTTTGCGTCAAAAACAAAATTCTTCGATGTATCTTGCCTTGTGCTTAGTGGCTGAAGGTAAAGCCAATGCTTGTATTAGTTGTGGTAGCTCTGCAGCGTTAATGGCTCTAAGTCGTCACCTTATTAGAATGTTACCAGGTTATGAAAGGCCCGCATTTGCTAGCCACATTCCTACCCGTAAAGGTATGTGCTTAGTGCTGGATATGGGCGCTAATCTTACTTCTACTGGCCAGCAGCTTTATCAGTTTGGTCAATTGGGGCAGGCTCTAGAGGCCAGTTTACAACAAAATCCCATGGTGAGTTTAAAGCTACTCAATATCGCCACTGAGTCGGGTACTGGACAGGCGCAAGTGCAAGCAGCGCATGCACTTCTAGAATCAGATCCTACACTTAACTATTTAGGCTACATAGAGCCCCAAGAAGTCTTTGATGGGTTGGCTAGTGTCGTTGTTTGTGATGGCTATGCTGGCAATATTTTGATTAAATCAGGCGAGGGCGTTAGTAACATGCTGGCTCATAGCTTTAGGGAAAATTTAACCAGCAGTAATTTGACGCCCGCACAAGTTGAAAAAATCATGCAAGCTTGGCAGTTTCAGTTTGATCCTGACCGTTTAAATGGCGCATTTCTATTAGGCTTGCAAGGTCTGGTTGTTAAGTCCCATAGTTACGCTAATGCCACTGCCTTACAATACGCTATTGAGGCAACACAAGATTATGTTGAAATGCAGGTTACAGAACGTCTGCTGGACGACCGTTAAGCTTACACATCAATTATATCAAATTTAGAAAAGGTACTGTAATGAGCGCTAATATTGCATTTGTATTCCCTGGACAAGGGTCCCAGAGCGTTGGCATGTTAGCCGAGTTAGGTGCTGAGCACCCAATTGTGATTGAAACATTTGCTCAAGCTAGTGAGATGTTAGGTTATGACTTATGGGATTTGGTGCAGCATGATAAAGACGGTGACTTAAACCAAACCCACATTACTCAGCCGGCGTTACTGACTGCTAGTGTGGCTTTGTGGCGCTTGTGGTTAAATCAGGGTGGTATAGCACCAAGTGTTTTAGCTGGCCACAGCTTAGGAGAGTACTCTGCGCTCGTCTGTGCTGGAGCGTTAGATTTTTCTGACGCTGTGCGGCTTGTGGAAGCTCGTGGCCAATTCATGCAAGCGGCAGTTCCTCCAGGAGAGGGTGCTATGGCTGCGATCATTGGTATGGCTGATGATGCCATTGCCGCTGCCTGTGATGCTAGCGCTCAAGGGCAAGTTGTTGCCCCGGTTAATTATAACTCCCCAGGGCAGGTGGTTATTGCGGGTTCTAGGTCAGCGGTAGAACGCGCCATGGTTGCCTGCAAAGAAGGGGGCGCAAAGCGGGCCCTGCCGTTGCCCGTAAGCGTGCCGTCTCATTGTGCACTCATGCTGCCTGCCGCAGAAAAGTTACGTACCATGCTTGAGGGCATGCAAGTGAGAGTACCTGGTATACCTGTGGTACAGAACGTAGACGCCAAGGTGGCTTCGTCAAGCGAGGTCATTGTTAACAACCTTGTTGCTCAGTTACACCAGCCTGTGCTGTGGACCAACTGTGTCGAGTCTATTGCAGCTAGTGGTGTCGACCTTGTGGTAGAATGCGGTCCAGGTAAAGTTTTGAATGGTTTAACAAAACGTATTAACAAGACGTTACAATCTGCGTCCATTAATGATGCTGCGTCACTTGCAGTTACACTAGAATACTAAGACGGATTAAATTATGTTGGCAATTGATGGCAAGATAGCATTGGTTACAGGCGCAACTCGTGGCATTGGTAAAGCCATTGCGCTGCAGCTCGCCTCCCAAGGTGCAACCGTTGTAGGTACTGCGACGTCTGAAGCGGGAGCTAAAGCTATTACTGCAGCGCTAGCTGCGGCAGGCAACACGGGTGTAGGGATGGTGCTTAATGTGTCTGACTCTGATTCAGTAGCCAGTACGCTAAAAGCTATCGTTGAAGCGTATGGTGCACCGACAATATTAGTTAATAATGCCGGAATTACTCGCGATAATTTGTTAATGCGCATGAAAAATGAAGAATGGGACGACGTGGTTAATACCAATATGAGCTCCATTTTCCGTATGTCTAAAGGGTGTTTGCGTGGTATGACAAAAGCACGCTGGGGCAGGGTCATTAATATCAGCTCGGTGGTAGGATCCATGGGTAACGTGGGGCAGGCCAACTATGCTGCTGCTAAAGCAGGTGTTGAAGGGTTTAGCCGAGCTATGGCGCGCGAAGTCGCGTCACGCAATGTGACCGTTAACTCCGTCGCCCCGGGTTTTATTGCAACCGATATGACTGATGCGTTAGGAGATGAACAAAAAGACACTCTGCGCACTCAGATCCCATTACAGCGCTTGGGTACACCAGAAGATATTGCCCAATTGGTTGGTTTTTTAGCTAGTGACGCAGGGGCGTATATTACTGGTGAAGCAATTCACGTCAATGGTGGTATGTATATGAGCTAAACCGCTAGGTTTAGCTTTTAGCGTTATTTAGTAATCTTGTGTCGCAGATATTATTGTTTTAAGGTTGCTTTTTTGGCTGATTTGTAGATAATAGCATCACTCTATACTGAGTAGAAAATAGAACGTTGTAGCGGAATTCGCCGCCCACTATTTTCTAGGACATTCGTTGACATATATTAAATGTTGGCGGCGTATAAGAACCCATTAGGAAAAACTATGAGTATTGTAGATCGCGTTAAAAAAATTGTTGCTGAACAACTAGGTGTTAAAGCAGACGAAGTGACTAACACAGCTTCTTTCGTTGACGACCTTGGCGCCGATTCTTTGGACACTGTAGAGCTAGTAATGGCTTTGGAAGAAGAATTCGAAACAGAGATTCCAGATGAAGAAGCTGAGAAGATCACCACTGTTCAAGCTGCAATCGACTACGTTAATGCTAACCAGTAAGTTAGCTTAGTTTTTGCACTTCGAATTGAAGTCAGAAAAGCCGCACCACTTGGTGCGGCTTTTCTGCATCTATAGCTTTTAAAACAGATGTTTGATGGCGAAAAAATGCCATAATAGAAGTATTACTTACGTAATTAGCGTAGGTTATTATTCAAAGGAGATTCAAATGAGTCGTAAGCGCGTTGTAGTTACTGGCATGGGTATGTTGACCCCGGTTGGTAATACCATGGACGAAACTTGGAGCAATATACTAGCTTCAAAAAGTGGTGTGGCAAACATTACTCATTTTGATACTGAAAGTTTTGGTACGCACTTCTCTGCGGGTATCAAAGACTTTGATCTTAGCAACTACTTGCCGCCAAAAGAAGGCAAGAAGATGGACTTGTTCATTCAATACGGCATGGCCGCAGGCATCCAAGCAATTAAGGATGCTAACCTAGAAGTCACTGATAAAAATGCTGACAGAATCGGTGTTGCCATTGGCTCTGGTATTGGCGGTTTACCTCTTATTGAAAAATGCCATGACGCGCTCAATAAAAGTGGCCCTCGTCGTATCTCCCCGTTCTTTGTGCCCGGCAGCATCATCAATATGATTTCTGGCAACCTGTCGATCATGTTTGGTTTACGTGGCCCTAATATTGCTATCACCACGGCCTGTACTACGGGCACTCACAACATCGGTGCTTCTGCACGTATTATTGCTTATGGTGATGCTGATGTGATGGTGTGTGGTGGCGCCGAAATGGCGACTACACCATTAGGTTTAGGTGGTTTTGGTGCAGCTCGCGCACTATCAACACGCAATGACGATCCATTAGCTGCAAGTCGCCCTTGGGATGCAGGCCGAGATGGTTTTGTATTGGGCGATGGTGCAGGCGTAATGGTTCTAGAAGAGTACGAATTGGCTAAAGCTCGTGGTGCTCGAATTTACGCTGAGCTGACTGGCTTTGGCATGAGTGGTGATGCATACCATATGACCTCACCACCAGAAGACGGCCGCGGCGCAGCAGCATCAATGCGCAACGCTATGAAAGACGCCGGTTTGAACGGTGAAGATATTCAATACATCAATGCTCATGGTACGTCTACGCCAGCTGGCGATATTGCGGAATCTAATGCTGCCAAATTGGTGTTAGGCACTGCTTCAGAAAACGTTAGAATGAGCTCGACCAAATCAATGATTGGCCATTTGCTTGGCGCTGCCGGCGCTGTAGAAGCCATCTTCTCAGTTTTGGCGATCCGCGATCAAGTCGCACCACCTACCATTAACTTGGACAATCCTTCACCAGGGTGTAACCTTAACTACGTTGCGCACCAGCCACAAGAAGCACCCATAGTTTCAGCAATGTCTAACTCATTTGGTTTTGGTGGTACTAACGGTACTTTGATTTTTAAAAGAATTTAACCTACACATGAGACTGGCGCTATGGAAATAACAACCTTAGTTAATGGCCAGTCATCACATGTGTTAGATGTTCGCGATCGCGGTATGGCCTATGGTGATGGGGTATTTGAAACCATCGCTTTAAAGCAAGGTCAGGTTCAGTTGTGGCAAGCCCACCGTCACCGTTTAGCCAATGGGTTGATGACCTTGGGCATTGTAGCTGATGAAGCTGCCTGCCTATCACTGATCAATGCCATCGTTGACGATATTAAAGCTGCTTACCTCTTGTTTGATTGCCTTGACGGGGTGATTAAGATCATTGTCACCCGTGGCTGCGGTGGACGTGGTTATGCTGCTCCAATTGAGCCCCTGCCTACACGTATAGTTTATATGATGCCTGAACCATTGGGTCGTAGTCAGTTGTCTTCTGAAGGCATTAGGGTTCGTCTCTGCCAGCACCGCTGGTCTAATAATGTGGCTTTAGCCGGTGTTAAACACCTCAATCGTTTAGATCAAGTTATGGCCCGCAATGAGTGGACCGACGTGAACATTCATGAAGGCATCATGCTCAATCAAGATGGTCTTGTGATTTCTGGTGTAATGAGTAATTTATTCATAGAAATGGATGGTGTACTGGTAACTCCTCAGCTAGATCAATGTGGTATTCATGGCACTATGGCTGAGTTAGTCTGTGCCATCGCCAAACAGTTGGGTATTAAGCTAGTCCAACGCGAGGTGACATTTGACGCGCTTCTTAATGCAGATGCAGTCTTCATTACCAATAGTCTTAATGGCATTTGGCCCATCATAGAGCTTTCAGCTTATCCAGCCCAGGTGAACGCAATACCAACTCTCTGGCCTATATCACCACTTATTAATAAATTGCAGAACCGTGTCGCCCAACATTTGTCTGAACAAATGACAGTAGCTGACTTATGTTAAAGCAGATATGGTTTTGGGTTCTCATGATTGTCATCTTAGCAATGTCATTTTTCACTTATGCTACGATACGACAAATACAAGTATGGTTGTACGAACCTATGCCCTTGTCGGAACCAGCAATAGTTACCATTTCTGCTGGTTCTGGGCTAGGTAGTATAAGCACTAAATTGTACAAGGCAGGGGTGATTGCCCATGCTGATAGTTTTAAGTATTATGCAAAATGGCGTAAGTTAGATCGTTATATAAAAGCGGGTGAATATCAGTTCAGTGGCTCTCTTAATAGTGTCGAAGTGCTTGCGCAATTGGTTTCTGGCAAGGTTTTGGAGTATCAGATTACTATTCCAGAAGGGCTCCGATATAAAGATTTTATTACACGCTTGAGTCAACACCCTGCGATGCAAGGCAAGTCCGTTCCTAATGCCGAAAAATGGCTAAGCGAAATGCGCAGCCGCTGGCAGCACCCAGAAGGATTGCTGTTTCCCTCGACCTATCGGTTTGCTAAGCATAACGTACCCCTAGACATCATTGAGCAGGCACACTTAAAGCAATTGCAGGTTTTACAATCTGCATGGGCGGACAGGGCAGATGATTTACCCTACGAAACGCCTTATGAAGCGCTTATAATGGCTTCTATCATTGAAAAAGAAACGGGTTTGGCCAGTGAACGGGACATTATCGCCGGTGTGTTTGTTAGGCGTTTACAAAAAGGTATGAAGCTACAGACTGATCCCACCGTAATTTACGGCATGGGTGCTGATTTCAAAGGTAATATTCGTCGTGCTGACCTAACCACTGACACACCTTACAACACCTATGTTCATCGTGGTTTGCCCCCTACGCCGATAGCGTTGCCAGGTCGGGCTGCGATCTATGCGGCGCTGCATCCAGCAGATGGCCTGAGCCTGTTCTTTGTCGCTAGGGGCGATGGAAGTCACGAGTTTGCGAATACGTACCCGCAGCATCAGCTTAATGTACGTAAATACCAGTTAAAACAGTAAGAGATTTTTCATGGCTTCATCATTTATATCAATCGAAGGTGGCGAGGGCGCTGGTAAGTCTACTAGTATCGAGTATATCAAACAGAAGCTCGAAGCTTGTGGTATTGAATGCCTAGTTACTCGTGAGCCTGGCGGCACGCCAATGGCAGAAGATATTCGTCAGCTCTTGTTGCAACACAGAGATGAGGTCGTCGATCCATATACTGAACTTTTGTTGATGTTCGCCTCACGCCGGCAGCATGTACAGAATGTGATTAGACCTGCTCTAGCATCAGGAAAATGGGTTATTTGTGATCGATTTACAGATGCTTCATTCGCCTATCAAGGATTTGGGCGCGGTTTAGACAAAGAGTTTATATCTAGCCTTAAACGCTGGGTTCATGGTGATTTAAATCCGAATATGACCATTTTGTTTGATCTAGATATTGCCGTAGGCATGGCGCGAGCGGGTAAACGTTCTGATTTTGATCGTATCGAAACGGAAACAATGAGCTTCTTCGAACGTGTTAGACACGGTTATTTGACTCACGCCGAAGCCGAACCACAAAGGTATCGTATTGTGGATGCCTCCCAATCTATTACTGGCGTTGAACAGCAACTGGACCAGTTTCTTGCGCCATTGCTTGCAGCTTCTCGAGACTAGCGTTATGACTAAAGAGCCCAACATACCGCTGTCAAAAGCGTACCCGTGGCATCAGAATCAGTGGCAGCAGGTGAGCCAGATGTTGCGGCAGCAGCGTTTGCCACACGCATTGATAATTGGTGGAGTGCCTGGGCTTGGAAAGTTAACCTTTGCTAAACGTCTTGCATCGGTCTTACTATGCCAGCAACAGGAAAATGGCAATGCATGTGGCGAATGTAAATCCTGCCAGCTATTAGCGGCCAACAGCCACCCAGATTTTAAATTAATGCAGCCAGAAGAGGCGGGTAAAGCCATCCTGGTGGATCAAGTTCGTAAAATTCAACACTCGATGGCAACTACGGCCCAACAAGGTGGTGCTCGTGTGGTTATTATTAATGGCGCGGCAGACCTCAACCTTAATTCCGCCAACGCTTTGTTAAAACAGTTAGAAGAGCCCGGGGACAACAGCTTTTTCCTGCTGTTACATCAATGGCCAAAAACTGTATTGCCAACCGTACGTAGTCGTTGTCAGTTATTAGATATCACTATTCCAAAACCAGAGGAGGCCCTCAACTGGCTACATCAGCAGTTACCCGCTGATGATGGGGATACGGCCGAAAAGTTATTGCAGCTGGCCAATGGAGGCCCACTTAAAGCACTACAACTGCATGAATCTAAGGCCCACGAATTACGGCATCAAATGTTAGTTCAGCTGACCGCTATCTTGAGGGGTAAGGAAAGTACAGTGGAAGTGGCTCAAACCTGGCACAAACAACCATTAGACCAGATGTTTAACTGGTGGATAGAGTGGCTTAATGACCTTATTAAACTAAAAATGACCGATAATACGGAACACTTAGCCAATCCAGACATTGTTAAACTACTTCAAGCTGTAGCCCAGCGTAGCACCATTAAGGCAATCTATTCATTATTAGATCAACTGACCGAACAACTTAACTTTATTAATCAGCGGCGTAACCTAAATAACCAATTGGTATGTGAAGAACTACTACATCAATGGTACTTATTAGTAAGGTCTGGCACTTAACTATGATTATTGATTCCCACTGCCATCTAGATAAACTCGATACTAGTCACTATGCGGATGGTTTTGCAGGTCTTATTGCTGCAGCTCAAGCAGACGGCATTTCTCAAATGTTATGCATTGGTGTTGATACGGATCAGTTTGAACCTATGATGCATCAAATTGAAGCATATGATTTCATCCATGCTTCGGCTGGATTACATCCTTTGGGGGTTAAAAGTTTAGACAATCTTAGCGTGTTAGAGCAGCAGGCTAAGCACAAAAAAGTAGTTGCTATTGGTGAAACTGGGTTGGATTATTTCTACCAACAAGACAATGCGGAATTACAACAACAGGCATTCTCGGCTCATTTGCAGCTTTCCAAGCGCCTGCGTAAGCCTGTCATCATCCATACCCGGGACGCTAATGAAGGCACCCTGGCATTACTTCGCAACGAAGCCGATCAATCTGTAGGCGGCGTCATTCATTGTTTTACAGAAGATTGGGCAATGGCTGAAGCCTGCTTAAATTTAGGCTTTTACATTTCTATCTCTGGCATTGTGACCTTTAATAATGCCTCTGAGCTACGAGAGGTCGTTAAGAAGATTCCAATGGATCGCTTGTTGGTAGAAACTGATTCACCGTACCTAACGCCAGTGCCATACAGGGGGCAACAGAATGAGCCCAAGCACGTGCGTTTGGTCGCTCAATATGTAGCCGACCTTAAAGGTGTTTCTTTGACACAGCTAGCAGAACAGACTAGCAATAACTTTACCCAATTATTCTTGACGCCACGTTAGTTTCGAGTAAATTATAAATAATGGCCTTTTGAAGGTTTTATGACTATTATGTCTACTATAGTCATAGATCGACTTATTTTCCTGTTTTACAGGCTTATTTGTATAATCGAAGGTATAACCATGAATTGGGGCATTGCTGCAAAATCAAAAATTCCCGCCTATTTCCCACGCGAAAAAGAGAACCGCAAAGTACGTGAGTTTAAGCGCAGGGAAGAGGAGATACTCGAAACAGCATTGGGGCTTTTTCGTGTGCACGGTGAAGATAAAGTGACTGTGGAAATGATTGCTGACAACGTGGGTATTGGCAAAGGCACTATATACAAACACTTCAAGTCTAAATCAGACATATATATATACTTGCTGATTAATTATGAACTTCAGCTAGCCAGTTTATTAGCGACAAAAGATTTTTCAGATCCAGAGTCTTTGTGGCGTAATTACTTTGAATATCGGATGCATGATCCCGAGCAATCGTTATTATTTGACCGGCTAGAAGATCGGTTAATAAAGGGTGAAGAATATGAAAAAGAAATTGCCGAAGTCCACCAAATTCGCAATGAAAATATGCAGGTACTCACCACCTTAGTTGAAAAACGTATAGATTCTGGCAAATTAGAACAGGTGCCGGCTTATTTCCATTTGTCTGCGTCCTGGGCTTTGGTTCATGGAGCTCTAGCGCTGCATGATTCCCGATTCTTTAAGGAATTTATCCAAGACCGTGAGGCTTTTTTTGAGTTTCTGATGCAAATTGGCATGCGCATGGGTAACTGTGGCCAGAGTCGTCATAGTGACTTATCAAAAAAGGTGCGCCATGACGATATTGCTGCTGATCAAGACTAACTGAACATGTTAGAACAGTTAGTAGAGCATGCCCAAAAGTTACCCGATTATGATTTATCTTCTTGGCAGCCTAAATTTCATGGAGATATGGATTTAGTTATTGCCGCTGACGGTACTTGGTACCACGAAGGTACAGCTATCGTTAAAACAAAGATCATGCAATTGTTTGGGCGCTTGTTACAACGTCAAACCAATGGCGATTATTGGATTATCACACCTGTTGATGCTTTCCGTATCACTGTAGAAGACTTACCCTTTGTGATTGTTGCAGCAGACTATGTGCACCAAAAGGGCATTGATCTGTGGCAATTCACTACCAATACAGGTGATCAAATTTTTCTTTCACAAGCGAACCAATTGGTTGTGACCTACAATTCAGAACAACCACAGCCCAAGCTTTATTTGCGTAATGGCCTGTGGGGTCGCATCAATCGTTCCGTTTTTTACCAGCTTGCGCTAGCTTGCGAGGTGGTTGAAACAACTCAGGGTGATCGCGCTGAGTTGACCAGTGGCCCTCATCGATACTATATTGGGCCAGTATAGCTCACTAGGAAATACATATAATGCCAGTACATGAAATCCATCACCCCCTTATTTCACATAAACTTGCACTGCTGCGCAAAGCACATGTGAGTACGAAACAATTTCGAGAACTATCTAATGAAGTCGCTAGTTTACTAACCTATGAGGCAAGTAGGGGCTTACCCTTGGAAAAGGTTAACATTGACGGTTGGCAAGGAGAACCCATCCCTGTGCAAATGTTAGCAGGCAAGAAACTTACTATTGTGCCTATTTTGCGCGCTGGTTTAGGTATGCTTGAGGGGGTAATGCAGTTAGTACCTAATGCAAAAGTGAGTGTTGTTGGGTTGTACCGCGATGAAGAAACCCTGGAACCCGTTGCTTACTTTGATAAAATTATCGCTGACGTGGACCAGCGTACAGCACTTATCATTGATCCAATGCTAGCGACAGGGGGCACACTACTGGCTACCATAGATTTGCTTAAGCAGAAGGGCTGTAAGAATATTCTGGGACTATTTTTAGTGGCTTCACCTGAAGGCTTGGCGAAGGTGTCAGAATTACATCCAGAAGTAAATTTATATGTTGCAGCCATTGATGGGTGCTTAAATGATCAAGGCTATATTATCCCAGGCCTTGGTGATGCGGGTGACAAAATATTTGGCACCAAATAGCTTAATACCAATTCACACGCTTCTAAGTTGAAAGGAGTTAGTTAACTATCACACTGTGAGGATATCTAACTCTTCCTAGATCAGTGGAAGTGGCATCTTGATGCAACTTTTATTATTAAGCTTCATGCGCTTAATAATCTACCTAAATTTATGACTTTATCTAAAACATATACTCTATTTAGGAAAAGCAGCTTCAGGATTATATGTTTTAAAACTTTCTAAGTACTGAGCGTTTGCCTGCTCTTGCCACTTTGTATTAGGTTGGATTGCAGTGACACAGTTATATGTTTCACGGTATTTAGCGGTATTTTCATTGTCTTCCATAACAATCGCTACCATACCTGCGACGATACCATTTTGCTGTTCGACTAATTGAATTGCACCATGCATTGTCCCACCTGTTTCAACCCATTGATCAACTAATAGTACTCGAGTACCCGGCGCATATGCAGGTAGTCGCATTTCCATGGATTGAGTTTTCCCAGAATAATTTGTCATGGCTGCACTGTCTGTATCAACACACAATTTTCCAGCTTTTCGAATAGGTAAAAATCCACAGCCAATGCGAGAAGCAATCCCAGCGGCTAAAACGAATCCCATTGCATCTAAGCCAGCTATAACATCAACATCTTTAGGGTCTATCTCTTGGCAAAGATCATCCAGCAAATCATGATAGCCCTACCGTTAATATAAATTGATGTTGGATCAAGCCATGCAAACTTATCACCTTTTGTATTGGGTGCCATGATATAAAAATACCAACGATCATCTCTTGGGCCTTTGTCAAAACTCATACTACGCTCCTTTATGTTCAATAATAGTCATTAAACGTTTCAATTTAACAGCATCTATATTGTAAAAGTCACCATCAAGGTTTATGCCAGTGGCAACCATAAATAGGTCTACATCATCGATGTATTCTGCTACATTTTCTGGTGTAATTCCAGACGCAACAGCCAGGGCTGTATCTCCACAACTTTTACGAAATATTTTGATTTTTCCAACATCTGCAGCATGGCCTGTGGCAATGCCAGACGTAACCACTATATCCATATGATTAGAGGCAATTCGAGCACTGTAAGCATACTCAGCTGGGTCTATTTCACGTTGTTTTTTTAAAAGCTGTGCCACCAATATACAATCCATGCCAGCCGCTATCTTTGCGCACTGTATCAATTCTGTTGGCATCTATTTGGTCATTTTCTGCACGACGTTCATCAATACAAGCATCATCAGCCCAGTAGCCATCAACATTAATGCCTTCGGGCTGAAGTGCTCCTAGAATGGGGAAGGCGGACTACCAGTGACTGCAAGAAAATTTATTCCAATCCAATAATCAGAAAATTCGGCCCGGATGCTCTTAATGATAGCTAGGAGCTTTTCTTTTTCAAAGTCGTGATTGATAAGAAATACCCCTGGGCAACCACCTTCAATTGCGATGACAATATTCTGGTAGGTTTGCTCATGATCCAACACGTGGATAAACAGGTAACACTATTGGTTTTTTACTGCCAAATTTCACATGAAATTCATCTCGATTCATTTTGTTTGTTCCAAATAGAAAATTTATTCT
>Ga0302119_10000915_pt1 | contig 13283 bp, 11 predicted proteins | sample AG5_Tmax_MG_FD_203114 | JGI IMG/M metagenome (GOLD analysis project Ga0302119, IMG submission 203114) | Marine microbial communities from Western Arctic Ocean, Canada - AG5_Tmax | ecosystem: Environmental > Aquatic > Marine > Oceanic | place: Canada: Western Arctic Ocean | collected 2017-10-01 | reverse complement strand
TTCTCCTGGGGCTCTGGGTGACGACCTCGATGGAAATGATGACGACGACGGCATCAGATTCCTAACCCGTATCATTAGCGGATCGAGGGCCCATATCAGAGTTCTCCCCACGATGACCGGTATTCTTGACGCTTGGATCGACTTCGATGGCGACGGCACCTGGTTGCAGGCCAATAACCGGATCTTCCATAGCCAAACGGTCAATCTTGGCGATGTCCTGAGTTTCCCGGTTCCGAAGGTGCTCATGCCGCGCAAGGTGATCGCCCGGTTCCGCCTCAGCCACACTGGCGCAGACTATAAGGGATTTGAAATCGGAGGGGAAGTGGAAGACTACCGTGTCAAGGTCGGCAAGCCGATCCAATGGATCCTTACTCCGAATGTTCCGCGAGATTACTTACAGCTCAGCTGGGCTGTAGAGAACGAAGTGTCCTACGTGGTCCAGTCGAGCACAACTCCGGAGCAGTGGATTGCCGAACTCCTCAGTGCGGATGAAGTTCCCCGTGCGGATGATCTCTTCCCTACTGGTATAGCTTGGAAAAATCTTGGGCACGGTCCAGGAATATCTCCTGACTCCGAGAACATGCTCCCCCCCTATAATGTTCAGATCGATCGCTCGAAAGATGTGGGTCTCTTCAGAGTCGTTGCCATGCCTGAATAGAGCTTCGCATAACAACTAGCAGATTGCCCGCAAGAGCCCGATCCTGTTTCAGGATCGGGCTCAATGCATTTGAATTCAGGAGTGTTTTTTCGATGCCGTAGGGTCCAAAAATTCGAATCGTCGGTTTCGCGTGGCATTCCGGTGGTAGTAGGGAAGCAGTCCGCCAAGCCGCTCGTGGCAGTTCACCTCCCCTACTTCCGTCGATCCAAAATCTGGCACGATGAGAGATCTGCCCCAGAGCAGGATCCTCAACAGACTGGAAATCAGCGCATTCTGTTGTAATCGGATTTCTGGACCCTACGGGAGCACTTCGAATTCACCAATTTGCATCGCGACTGCATTGGCATCGCCGTAGGCCATCAGTCCCGCAGTGGAACCGTGGCCCGCCATGCGAAAGCGGCCGGAGTTGTAGATGATAATGAGGTCCGCCCCGCCCTTCTCAATGAACTTGGCGCTGATGCCGGTCCCCGCTCCCAAGCGATCAATAGCAAATGACCCCGCGCAGCCCACATCGAATCTGAAGGCAGATTTCGCGTCTCCCTCGGCTCATGCAGTCCCCGAGCAAGTCGACTTCCGGCACCTCTGGCTCGATCCCGGTCCCCTCGCTCACCAAGCCCTGGGCTCAGTCAAGGATAACCGTTTCCCTGCATTCCTCTACCGCAAATTGCCTTGCTCGAGCGAGGAGCTCCTGCTGCCTAGGTCGCCACGGGCCAGCTGGCCGTCCTCTCGCTCATCCTTCTTTTCCGCCTCAAGATCGCGGACTGAAGCAAGCTGACAATCGGCCTGAATTCTCGAGTGCGAGAGCCCCAGAACGGACAGTTTTCCGTCTGATCCCGGCAATCGAGGAAATTCTCGCTATAGAATTCACGATTCCGTCCGTAATGGGGTTTGAGCGCCCGGGCAATACCCTTCAGCTTGGCTGCCCAGCTTTTCGGATAACGAACTCTTAACTACCACTTCATGAACACCAAGATCCTCTGTGCTCTCACTGCGATGGGCCTCCTTGCCGCCGCTCCCCCGGCCCTGGCCAAAGAACGCACCTGGACCGATGCAAAATCCGGGAAAACCCTCAGCGCCGAGTTTGTCGCGCTCAGTGGAGAGAAGGTGAAGCTGAAGCGCCCCAACGGCAGCATGGTCGAGATTCCCCTCACCCGGTTGATCGCAGCCGATCGATCCTTTGCAAGAGCCTCCGCAAAATCCGGAGGTGGCGGGACCGGGGGTGCCGACTACCCGGGATGGCGCGGAGCAAACCGGGACGGCCACTCACCGGACAAGGGACTGCTCAAGGAGTGGCCCGAAGGCGGACCGAAACTACTCTGGACCTTCGACGACTGTGGAAAAGGATACAGCGCGCCGGCAGTGGTCGCTGACCGCCTCTACTACACCGGCACCCGCAAAGGGAAGGCCGAGATCATTTGTGTCGACGCGAAATCAGGCAAGGAGCTCTGGTCGAGCGAGATCGGAAGCGATCCCGAAGACGGATACAACACGAGGTGGGGTGCAGGCACGCGCGGGGCTGTGACCATCGACGGCGGGCTCGCCTATGCCATCAACGCAAATGGAGATCTCGTTTGCGTGACCGCGGACAAGGGCACCCGGAAGTGGAGCAAAAGTCTCGTGGACGACTTTGGAGGAAAAATTCCCGGGTGGGGATACTCCGAATCTCCGCTCGTGGATGGCGACAAAGTCATCGTCACTCCCGGAGGAAAACAGGGCGCGATCGTCGCTCTCGACAAGAATTCCGGCAAGACGCTCTGGAAGAGCACTGACCTCACCGATAGCGCGCAGTATTCCTCGATCATCATCGCGGAGGTGAAGGGCAAGCGTCACTACGTGCAGTTGTTCATGAAATCTCTCGCGGGGGTCGATGCGGAGAGCGGAGAGCTCCTTTGGAAATCCAAATGGCCTGGCAGGACCGCCGTGATCCCGACCCCAATCTATCATGAAGGACACGTCTACGCGGTCTCTGGCTACGGCGTGGGCTGCAAGCTCGTCAAAATAGACGGGGGCGATGCAGAGGAAGTCTGGAGCAACAAAACGATCAAGAATCATCACGGCGGGGTCATCAAAGTCGGCGACTATGTCTACGGATTCTCCGATGGTGGGGGCTTGGTTTGCCAGGAGTTCATGACCGGAGAGAAGAAGTGGAACGAAAAGGGGCAGGGCAAAAACAAGGGTGCGCTACACTACGCCGAAGGCATGCTCTACTGCGTCGACGAGCAGGAAGGATCCGTCTTCCTCGTCAAAGCGACCCCCGAGGGATTTGAGGAGACCGGCCGCTTCCCCATGCCCAAAGAGACCGAGCTTCGCAAAGGCACCTCGGGCAAGGTCTGGACCCACCCCGTTGTGATTGGCGGCAAGCTCTACCTCCGCGATCAGGACCTGGTCTTCTGCCTGGACGTCAAGAAATAGGCGACCTGTGCTCACTTCCCCTTCTCGATCACCGTCAGCCACCCGCGCGGACTGTCGTTGATCAGGAGGTCGCCCACATCGCTGGCCGCGCCCTTGACCTCAAATCGGCAGGACACCCGCTTCGCCGGGTCAACCTCGCCCTTGGCTCGGGCCCAGATTGTGATCGGAACGTTGGCGGAGACCACGTCCTCCGCCGCCTCCAAGCTGAGCTTGGCTTCGCCCTTCTCGGAAACCACCACCGCTGCAGCGCTCACCTTGGGAGGCAACCCCTCGATCCCAACTTCCAGCTCGCCCTTGTGCCCGTATCGGCGGGTCACCTTCACGGCCACTTCGATTTTTTCTCCCGCCTTGACCGCGTAAACGCCGCCGCTCGCGCTGACCTTGATGTGCGCTGCAGGTTTTGAAATGCGAAGCTGGTAGGCGATCTCGCTTCCGCCGTTTCCGTTCAGATCGAACACTTCCGCCGTGAACTCTCCATCAGCGAGCGCCGTCCAATCGAGCACCACATCGTGCTGCGTTTTGCTGTCAATGTCGTCCATCCGCTTCAGTTCCTTGCCCGCGCTGTCCCTGACCACCAGCACCGCATCCATCCATGATCCAAGGGCAGCGGCCGCGACTTCCAGCCGGAGCACGTCGCCCTTATTCGCGCTGAACTTGTAGCGATCGAGATCACCAGCGGGCTCCATTGTTCCGCTCATGATCGAGGGAAGAGCAACCGCTTGTGGCTCCTCGCCATTCGCCTCCCAGGGCTCCCCCAGATGCAGGGTCGGAAGCTCCTCGCTCAAGGTGAGGCGGTAGATGGAAGCGGAGCCACCCGCGAACCGGATGTCCGCCTTCGGAGGGTACGCGAATGCGGAAAGATGGAGCTCGTACTTGCCGGCAGCCGGGGCCCTGAACACGAGACGAGGGTCTAGTCCAAGACGAGTTGCGTCATGGTTGAAAGCAAGTTGCTCTCCCCGTGGTCCCCACATATGCAGGAGCGGATCGAGCGGTGAATCGAAGGCATAGGCCGCCACCTCCGCGACCACCAATTGATCTTTCCCAAGCTCCAGAACAAAGCGATCGACATCTCCGCCCGAATCGAGTTTTCCATTCACAGTGAGCGGGAGTTCCTCGATCGCAACCATCAGGACCTCCTTTCCAACCTGGGCCCGTTCCCTGAAGGATCCCACCACAAAATTGCGCGGAACAGTGGCCCCTTCCTTGTTGAAAAAGCGCACAAGGCAGGCGCCTGGCGGAACGTCCGGCGGAACCTCCACCTGATACCTTCCCTTCTTCTCGCTTGGAGCAAAGGTGATTCGAGAGTCGTCACAAACCGCCTGCAGCGGCCACGGTTCGATCGTTCCCGTCACCGCCACCTCGAAACTGCTTCCGGCCTTTCCCCCCGCGGGTAAGATCCCGTCGACCTTCGGCTGATCAGACCATGCGCAAAGCGCGACGCCGATCGATCCAAACCCGCCCGCAATGAAGAGTCGTGCGCTCACCCGAACAATTCCGGAATAGGCTGCCCACCATTAACCAAGCGCACCGGGCGTCCGTCACCCTTGTGAAGGACCAATTTCGGATCCACCCCAAGCTTGGTGTAGAGACTGGCTGCAAAGTCCTCGGGCGAATAAATGTTCTCCGAGGCATAGGCGCCGTCATGATCCGTCGCTCCCACGATCTGCCCGCGCGGCACCCCCGCACCAGCCAGAAGAACCGACATGGCATGCGGCCAGTGATCTCGCCCGCCGCGGTCGTTGATCTTCGGAGTGCGGCCAAACTCACCCAGCGCGATCACGAGAGTGGAGTCGAGCATCCCACGCTCATCGAGATCCGTGATGAGCGCCGCCAAGGACTGGTCAAGAGGCGGGATGTGTTTTTTCAGTCCGTCGAAGATCATCCGGTGATGGTCCCAGCCGCCGTAGTAACAGGTCACGAAGGACACCCCTGCTTCCACCAGGCGCCGCGTCATCAGCATGCGCTGCCCCAGTTGATGACGGCCAAAACGATCGCGCACCTGGTCAGGCTCGGATTCGATGTCGAAGGCCTTCTGAGCCGTTGGAGAAGTAATCAGATCGATCCCCTGCTGATAGTAGCTGTCGAAGGCAATGGTGGGATCCTGGGCTTCCTTCTCGTGGATACGCACCAGCTGATCGAGGGACGCCCGAAGCTCCCGGCGCGACTTCGCCCGGCCTTCGCTCACCTCTTTCGGCAGGACCACGTCACGCACCCGGAACCCCTTCTTGTTCGGATCGCCCCCCACAATGAAGGGCGCGTGTTCAGCCCCGAGAAAATTCGGCCCGCCCGAGCGTGACTGCTTGGGCAGGGACATGTAGGCGGGAAGTCCATCGCGCACCCCCCGGGCATGGGAAACGACGGAACCAAAAGACGGATGAAAGCTCACGAAGGCCCCGCAATTGACCGGCACCGGAGTGGGAGTGCCCGTCATCATGTAGTGGTTGCCGCCCCCATGATTGGGGTCCTTGTGACAAATCGAACGAATCACCGTGAACTTGTCGGCCACCGAAGCCAGATGGGGCACACAATCTGAAAAGTGCACCCCGGGAATCTTGGTGGGTATCGTTCCGAAATCTCCCCGCACTTCTTTCGGTGCATCCGGCTTGGGATCAAAACTTTCGTGATGAGTCGGCCCCCCATCGAGCCAGACGAGAATGCAATTCACATCCTCCGCCCTCGCCTTTCCCGCCCGCTCAGCCGCCTGGGCCCGCAATCCCATCAATTGCGAGAGCCCAATTCCCGCCGCTGCCGAACCGAGGCCCAGCCTGAGAAAATCCCGGCGTCCGCGACCATCGCAGTTGAGGTGAATATCGCTCATGGCATCCTAGTGATTGAAGACGAATTCCGCTGAATTGATAAGGGCCCAGAGAAGGTCTTCGGTAGCCGTCTGCCGGCTGGCATCGGGTTCCTTGAATTGCTTTACGGCGAGAGAGGTCTCTTCCTTATCGGGAAATCGTCCCATGGCCGTGAGGAAGAGCTCCTCCACAATTTCCGCTTCGCTGAGCTCGCTGCTCACCAGCTTAGTGACACGGCCATTTTTGTTTGCCAATTTGGCCTGCAGGTGCTCGGAGTGCATCAGGTGCAGGGCCTGGACCACGCTTCCCTCCAGATTGCGCTCACACGGGCAATCCTCACTCGAATCGGGGCGCCCGAAGGCATCGAGCAGGTCGGATCCCAACTTGAAATTCCAGGTCTGAAGGGCACGCGCACCAGCCGGCATGCCTTGAAAGTGGTCGGGGACACCCGTGACATCTGAAACCACATCGCTCATCATCTCGGCCGAAAGCCGACGCCGATAGGTCCGGGAGAAATACTGCGTGTCCTTCACATTGGTCTCATTCGGAAGCGAACTCAGTTGATACACCCGCGAATTGGCAATGCGACCCATGAGCTGCTTTAGATCGTAACCATGCGCCACGAAGTCCGCGGCCAGGGCGTCCAGCAGGGCCGGATCGGAGGGTGGATTCGACGTCCGCATGTCATCGACCGGATTGACGAAGCCCCTCCCCATCATCACTCCCCAGATTCGATTCACGATCGCGCGCGCAAAGAACGGGTTCTCGGGCGAGACCATCCAATCCGCCAGCGCCTGGCGTGGATCACGGCCGGACTCCAGCTGGACTTCCACTCCGCCTGGTGGCTTCAAGGGCATGACCGCGCCACTGACCGGATGAGTGACCTTGCCTCCAGGCTTGTGATACACAAACTCCGGACTTCCCGAAATGGGCGGTGAGACCCCGGTGCCCTTGCGACCCACTTCGCCAAAGTAGGCGGCGAATTGAAAGAAGTCCTCCTGGCTCCAGCTCTCGTTGGGATGTTGATGACACCTCGCACACTCCAGGCGCACTCCCATGAAAATCTGACTCATTGAGGTGGTGAGATCCGCCGGAGCGCGACGATCACGAAAGACCACCGCCGGTCCGTTGCGATGCGTGCTACCCGTCACGGTCAGGATGTCACGAGCAAATTGATCATAGCGCTTGTTCTTACGAAAGCTTTCACGGATCCACTGGTCCAACACGTAGACGCTCTTCACACCCACTCGATCAGGATTCGGCCGCAGGAGATCGACCCACACCAGCGCCCAGCGATCAGCCCAGTTCGGCTCGGCGAGAAGTTCAGCGACGAAGTGTCTTCGTTTGTCGGGTGAGTGGTCGGAAAGAAATGATCGTACCCGTTCCGACGTCGGCAGGGTCCCGATCAGATCGAGGGCGGCACGCCGGACAAACACGCTGTCACTGCACAGTTTGGAGGGAAGAAACCCCAACTCCGCCCACCGCTTGACCGCATGTTCATCAATGAAGTTGTTGATCGGAAGAGCCGTATAGCGCTCCGCAGGCAACAAACCATCAGGCGGAACACTCAACATCGTGATCCCGACTTTCCCCATGTAACGCACCACGATCGCGCCTTCCCCACTCTTGTTCCCCACTTGGAACCGACCCTCGTCATCGACGGTCACAAAGCTGTCATCACCCGCAGTAAAGTCGGCCCGGGCGGTCACATCCCGCGCGGTTCCGTCCGCATAATACGCCAGCACTCCAAGCTCGCCGCGCTCCCCGCGCTTCACCTTGCGTAGGGCCTCTCCAACCGAGATCCGATCGAGGGTAGGTTCATTCGGATGGCGGAAGACCATGCCCTCCTTGATCCACTCCCGCAGCGTTTCGTGCTCCTCCGAACCGACCGTGATCCGCTCGCCCCCTTCGTGCGGCAGCTGCAGGGTTGGCTTGAGCAGAAAGAGGCTGCGCTCGGGCACTGCGGGCGAGATTCGCCTCCCCCGTCCTTCCTTAACAATCGAGTCGTAGTCAGCCTTCGGATCATAGGAAAAGATCGAAAGCTTGAAGCCGTTTTGACCCTCCGGGTTGGCGTGACACCCCGAAGTGCTGCAACCGGCCTTGGCAAGAATAGGCAGGACGTCGCTGACAAAGCTGAGTGGCCGTTCCTCGGCACCATTCGCCTGTGGTTGAGCGGCAACTCCCCCGATCAGAAGAACGAAGATCACTGGCAGAAATTGATTTGACCAGAGCTCCATATTCACGAGGGAGTGCGATGCCAGGCATCATCCTAGACCCCACCCCCGGCGAGGCAAGAACGGAAGCCACCCCTCCAAGCCGGGAGGAACTCCTCTTGGCCTCGATCCATCTGCTCCATCGCGAACCGAACTCCGTCCCCCTCGAAGGTATCGCCGCCACACCCTCCGCGCGGCTACTATCCAAGGCCAAGGGGCGCTCAAGCAGTCGCCCTGACTGAACAGGTTCCGATCATGGATCGGCGAATCGAACGCCACCACTTTCCCCACCCTGGCAGTCTCCCACGGCGAAATTCAATGCCTGCACTCCTCCCCCCTCCTCTCCCGCGGTGCTATCCGTTGCGTTCGCCAGGACGCGCGTTCGCAGCACTCTCTGCGCTTGAAATACACCCCCGCTCTGCGCTTACTCCCCCCAACGCGCATCGCTTCCGGTCCAACGTCTTTCTCCGTGCTCAAGCTCCCTCCCAAAACTCCGCCGTGGCTGCGCACAGTTGTGATCGCGCTCCTGATGGGAATTGGTGCGATCCTCATTCTCTTCCCCGCCTGGCTCCCGGAAAAGCCGAGCCTGCCGGTCGAGGACAGCGCAGTGGAGATCCTGCAATCCGCCCTCGTCGGGTTTTCTGCCGCCCTCCTATTTGCCACCGCCCCTCACGCCGGCCCCTACCGAGCGGTCTTTCGCTCTCTCGGATTCATTACCGTAGCCACCCTCATTGGAGAGATCGGGGAAGCCATCGACAAGATCATCGCTCCCCTCCGCCACGAATACGTAGTGATCGCCCTCTTCATTTGGACCGGCCTCACCCTGCTTCGACGCCGCAAGGAAACGCTCCACTTCATCGGCTTTGCCTCCCGCCATCCCGCTTCCGGCTTTGTCCTCGCTGCCATCATCCTGGTCTATGCCTTCAGCCGCGTCTTCGGCTCCGAAGCGTTCTGGGCTGCCACCCTCGATGGGCAACATCACCCCGATACTCCCTACATCTGCCGCGCCTACCTCGAACTCCTCGCCTGCTACTTCACTCTCCTGGGCGCGATCGGCTTCTGCCTCCCGATCACCCGCCGCCGCTACCGGATGTATACCGAGCAATGAAACGCAAGAAGGCCAGCATCCTCAAAAAACTGCAATGGCGGGCGGAGTTTCTCGCCTTTATGGTCGTCGAACGCCTCCTCAATCTCGTCTCCCTTGAAACTCTTTGGAACGCGGGGGCAGCGCTTTCCGGACTCGCGCGCCTCTTTGCCTCCCGCTGGCCGACGGTCCGCAACAACCTCCGCACGGTCCTGGGCCCCGAAGCGACCGAAGAAAAAGTCGCCGAGCTCACACGCGAAGTTTTTCGTCACACCACAGCCAATCTCCTCACCTCCTTGAAGGGCGCCCATATCAATGCCAGAACGGTCCGCGACTCCATCGATGTGCGCAACGTTGAGGCCGCGGAGCGCGCCTTCGCCCAAGGAAAGGGTATCATCTACGTGAGCGCCCACATGGGGAACTGGGAGCTCCTCGCCCAGGCCATGGGCGCCTTCCTACCCGATGTTAAGATCGCCAACATTTATCGCCCCCTCAATAACATCTATCTCGACAAGATCCTTCGCGATCGCAGGCAAAAGAGAGGGATGAAGATGTTTGCCAAGCTCACTTCCTATTATGGCCCTCTCAAGTTTGTGAGGAGCCAGAATATTCTTGGACTCCTGGTCGACCAGCGTGCCGGACGAGTGGGCACTCTGACTCCGTTTTTCGGACGCCTCATGTCCATGTCACCGCTTCCCGAATTCTTTCACAAACACACTGGCGCCCCCGTGCTGGGGGTTTCCATGAAGACCACCGCGCCCGGTAAATGGACCGTCACCTTCCACGAACCAAATCTCAAGGACGGCGAGGCCTTCACCACCCCGCACATGGCCGCTCTCCTTGAAGAGGCAATCGGCGAGTCCCTGGTCGACGAGTTCTGGATGCAGGACCTGTGGCGCATCAACAAACACCGCCCCCTGGAAATTCGTGGAAAAGTAGGACCCGTGCGCCTCAACCGCGACCGCGACAAGCCTCTCTACCCCTTCTCCATCCTGGTGCGCCTTCCCGATCAGCCCGAACGCTTTGCGGAAACGGTCCCCGCCCTCACTGCCCTTGCGGCCTCTCGACCCGACATGGAACTGCACTTTCTTGCGCGCGATATCCTGCGGAAATCTGCCGCCGCTTCCATGATTCCCCACTCCTTCCACGCCATCGAAGACGACCACCTCCCCCAGGCCGTCCAGGGACGTCTCCAAGTCGCCCTCGTTCTCACCGATCAAGAAATCGCGGCCCGCGAACTGACCTCCCATTTTAGCGGACTCACCTATTCCCTCCCCGAGGTCGAACAATCCAACAAGGATTGGCATCTCGTCTCCAGCGACCCCACTCTCCCCGCCGAGGAACGCTGGCTCGACGCCCTCCGCACCCTCGGGCTCCATGAACCGCCCCTCCAGTGGGTCTACCTCTAGCTCACAACTTCATCAGAACTAGCTCCATCCCCAATATTCCGTCACCCTTGATCTGGCGCATCACGGACGGCAAGGCTGGTCACGAGAACCAGTCCCTCGCCCTCGTCAGGAATTTGCAGGCCCTCGCCCCGTTTCGTGTTCTCGATCTCCCGGCCTCCATGCGTGGCCTTCGAAAGGTTAGCGAGCGGCCCTCCCTCGTCGTTGGAACCGGCCACCGAACCCATCTCGCCCTCCTCGCCGCCGCCCGCCGCTTCGAGGCTCCTTCCGTGGTGATCATGAAACCCACCATCCCCTCCGCATTTTTCGATCTTTGTCTCGTCCCCGAACACGATCTTTCCAATTCAACCGCCAACAACATCATCGCCACCAAAGGGATGCTCAATCTCATCCCTGTCGATCGACCACCCAAGGAGGAGCGCGGACTCATCCTCGTCGGTGGCCCCTCGAAGCACCACGGCATCGACCAGGACTCCCTGCTCTCCGCAATCACTTCGATCATCTCCCATCGCCCTCATCTGGACTGGCACCTCACCGACTCTCGCCGCACTCCCGAGGATTTTTCTGCTCGCCTCGACAAGCTCAACCTCGTCTATCATCCCTCCAGCCAGTCCCCACGAGAATGGCTGCCGCAGGAACTCCTCCGTGCCCGCGAGGTCTGGGTCACGGAAGACAGCATGTCCATGATCTACGAAGCAATCACCGCCCGCGCGTGCGTTGGCCTCCTTCCCATGCCACGCAAGACACCACGCAGCCGCGTCGTGCGCGGCATCGACCGCTTGATCGAAAGTGAATGGACGCGCTTCTTCTCAGCAAGGGCGGATCATGATCTCCCCAAGCCGCCTGAACTTCATGAAGCCTCCCGCTGCGCCCGCGAAGTCTTGCACCGCTTCTTCCCCTCCCTGACGTGAAAGTCATCCAGCTCCTTCCTGATCTCAATTCCGGCGGCGTCGAGCGCGGGACCCTGGAAGTGGCTGCCTTCCTCGCCTCCCGGGGACACCAATCGCTGGTGGTCTCCAACGGCGGCCGCCTCGTGAAGCGCCTGCAGGAGGAAGGCTCGAAACACATCACCCTGCCCGTTCACAAGAAGTCCCTCTTCTCGCTCCTGCAAGTGGCCCCCCTCCGCAAGCTCTTTCGTGACGAGGCTCCCGACATCATCCATGTCCGCTCCCGCCTCCCCGCCTGGCTCACCTGGCTGGCTTGGAAGAAGATGGATCCCCGGACGCGCCCCCGACTGGTGACGACCACCCACGGCCTCCATTCGGTCAACAGATACTCTCGCATCGTGACCTGCGGCGAGCGCCTTATCGGCGTGTCCGAATGCGTCCGGAGATACCTGCTGGAAAATTACCCCCAAACCAATCCGGAGCTCATCCGCATCATTCCGCGCGGCGTTGATCCGGCTCACTTTTCCCACGGCTACCAGCCCCCCCCGGAGTGGCTGGCAACTTGGAATGCCGAGCACCCGCAGTTCGCGAACAAATTTCTCATCACTCTTCCCGGACGCATCACCGCAATCAAAGGACAAGATCATCTCATCAAGATCGTCGCGCGCCTTCGGAAGGCAGGCATTCCAGCTCACGGCTTGATCCTTGGCGATACCCATCCCAAGCGCCGAAAATTCGGGAACACCCTGCGCGAAATGATCGTGCGGGAGGGAGTAGCGGAACACCTCACCATCATCAGTCATCGCAACGACGTGCGCGAGATCCTCGCGGTGTCCGAAGTGGTCCTGTCCCTCACCCATATTCCCGAAACCTTTGGACGCGTGACCCTGGAAGCCCTCAGCATGGGTCGCCCCGTAGCCGCCTATGCTCATGGAGGAGTCAAAGAACAGATGCAGAAATTCTTCCCTGAGGGGGCCATCGCTCCCGATGATCTCGAAGCCTGCGCGACACTTCTCGAGTCCTGGTATCGCAAGGGCCCACCCACTCTCCAACCCCCGAAGGAACACCCCTACACTCTCCAAGCCATGCTCGAGAGCACTCTCGCCGTCTACGAGGAACTGCTCAGCTCGCGGTAGACTTCGAGAAATTGCGGCACCACAGCCTCGACACTATAGTATTTGCGAAACTCCACGAGCGCCTTCCGCGCTCGCTCCTGGCGCCCTTCCGGTGATCGCACCGCGGATTCGATCGCCTCCGCCAAGGAAGCAACCTGGCCCACCTCCGCGAGAAAACTGGTCTCCGCACTGAGCACTTCACTCGGCCCTTGCGTCCGGGTGGACACAATGGGCACGCCCCGCGCCATCGCCTCCAAAATGACAATCCCGAATGGTTCGTCGAGCGAGGGCAATACGAATAGATCCGCCGCATCAAGAGCCTTCGGCACATCGTCTATCCATGCTCCGACCTCGACTCCCTCTCCAAGTGCGAGTTCCTTCCGGAGCGCCTCCAGCGCAGCGCGGCACGTTCCCTCCCCCCCGATCCGCAACTCCACCGGAAGGCCGCTGGCGCGGACCTTGGCCACCGCGCGGAGCAAGACATCGAAGCCTTTCTTCTCCACTAAGCGGCCATAGGAAAGCAGGCGACAGGGGCGCTCAGATTCCGGCCTCCGCACCTCTCTCACCGCCGCCATGCGCGTGAAATTGGGGATCACTTGAACCCGCTCCCGGGGCCACCCCGCCTTCACCGCATAGCGCTCTTCGTCCCGCGTCGTCGCAATCAATCTTGAAACAAAACGGTAGGCTTTCAGATTGACGTAATTGTGGAGCTA
>Ga0302119_10000912_pt1 | contig 13312 bp, 9 predicted proteins | sample AG5_Tmax_MG_FD_203114 | JGI IMG/M metagenome (GOLD analysis project Ga0302119, IMG submission 203114) | Marine microbial communities from Western Arctic Ocean, Canada - AG5_Tmax | ecosystem: Environmental > Aquatic > Marine > Oceanic | place: Canada: Western Arctic Ocean | collected 2017-10-01 | reverse complement strand
GGTGACGTGGGAATCTCCTGGGAAAACGTCGGCGTGGGATCTCCTGCAAAAACTTCTATGTGTTCTGCCGGATTGACGCCCAGCAAAGACCAGCGGGCCAAACGCAGAGGGCCTTCGGCGGATTCCAATAGGCAAGGCCGACGCCCGCTTGCGCGCATGGAGAGGAAAAGTCCGACGGGCGTGAAGCGATCCGCCGGGACTTCAAGCCAAGCGAGGCCGTGTTGAGCGGCATCCTTAGCAGAGGATTGGTGCAGGAAGGGCATGGTGTGTGGGTAAAAAGAAAGAGCCCCCGAGTATTCGAGGGCCCTTCAGGTGTTTCAAGAGAGTCGTGCGGGAGGAATAGGCCGCTACGGCTTCAGGGAAATCCTGGGCCCGCAAGGCCAGCGCCAACTCTGTTGCAACATCTGTTTCATGAACCCAACTCTACCCCATGAAGGCAATCTTTTCCAGTTCTTCTTTCCTTTGAAGAAATTCTTTGGCGATGCCCAGTTGCGTTTGGGCTCTTTCTAGGTTTTGTTGCGGGCGCGTGATGCCAAAATAAGTGTCACCGAGGAGGTAATCCATCAAGAAACGGGCGCCTAACTCGGTCGCGAGTGCTTGAGCGCTGAGGAGGAGATGCTGTTTTTCCAAAGCAGCCAGAGAATTTCCTGCACCTTGCAGGAAACCATGGCAAACGGCGGCAAATAATTCGGTGTCTACTTTGGCTTCCACCCAGTCCCCGTTTTTATTGCGGCCATCTTCTGGAGTGCGGGTTGCCATGGAGCGTGCCATATCGCCGAAATCATGAAGCGCCGACCCCGGCATGACGGTGTCTAAGTCAACCACGCAAAGGGCTTCCTGATTAGTTGCGTCAAAGAGAACGTTAGAAATTTTGGTGTCATTGTGCACCGGACGCCAGGGCAACTGTTTTTGATCTAACAAGGTCTGCAAAATGCAGGCGTCGGGGGTGAGCTCTTCCACCAGTGCTAAAGCGTCGGCGGCAGAATCGAGGCGATTTTTTGGGTTGCTTTGGACGGCTTCCTGGAGGGCCTGAAGTCGTTTGGGTGTGTGATGAAAATCAGGGAGGATCGTATGAAGCGGAGGATGAGTGAGGTCGGCGGTTAAACGCAAAAAATCACCAAAGGCAAAGGCGGCTGAATTTGCTTGGCTGGTGGTTTCCACTTGGAGTTTGGTCTGCGTTCCTTCCACCCACGGATACATCCGCCAAAAATGGTCGCCGGCATCTTGGATGCAAAAACCTCCTTGTTTTGTGGGCACTAAGGAAAGAAAGCGCCGCTCCATATTTTGCACCCCGGTGGATTGCAGCATGCCGAACACATGCAAGGTGATGCGTCGGATATTTTCCATGATAAGATTTCCTTGGGGGAAAACATGCGCATTGATGCGTTGGAGTAAATACCGACGAGGGGGAGTGTTTTCCGAAAAAGTGATTCGAAAAGAGGTGTTGATGTGGCCTCCGGACCAAAGTTCAGCATTTTGCGGGGTGCCGTCGGCCGAGAATTTTCCCGCCATTTGAAGTGCGTCGGCTGAGGTGGGTTTGGACATTCGGCAAAGGCTACCGGCGCGGTTAGGCTTCTCCAATGCGCCAACCTCTCATCTTTCTTGCCGTGCTGGCCTTTGCCTTGGGTTGTTTTCAATCTAACTCAACGCCTCTGCACTACACGTGGGATGCGGGGTGGATGAAGTTGCCCGACGGCGTGAATTTAGGGAATACCCATGGCTGTGTGGCTTTGGATGCGCAAGGCCGAGTCTATCTCAACACGGATTCCAGCCGATCAGTGATGGTGTTTGCGCCCGACGGCCAGTTTTTACACGCCATGGGAGAGGACTTGGCGGGCGGATTGCATGGCATGGACATTGTGCAGGCTGATGGCGCGGAAACTATTTGGGTCACGCACACGGGTTTGCATCAAGTGCGCCAATTAGACATGGCAGGTGAAACATTGCGTCAGTGGAGTTGGCCTGAGAGTTCAAAAAAATACACGTCGGCGAAGGAATATAAACCAACGTCGGTTGCCGTTTTACCCGACGGCCGGTTTTTTGTGGCGGACGGTTACGGCAAGGGTTGGGTGCATGCTTATTCGGCCGAAGGAGTTTGGGAGTTTTGTTTTGGCGGGCCAGGGAGTGAAGCGGGGAAATTCCAAACGCCTCATGGCATCACGTGGGATGAGGAGATTCAGCGCTTGGTCGTGGCAGACCGAGAAAACCGTCGGTTACAGGTGTTTCATCCGGATGGAACGCTGGACCGTGTGGTGGCCACGCCCTTGAACCGTCCTTGTCATGTGGATGCCGGGCCGGAGGGATGGCTGGTAGCGGAGTTAGAAGGGCGCGTGAGCATTTTGGACCGAGATGGAGCGGTTTTGGCGCACCTTGGTGAGCAGGAAAATCCCGCTCTTCGCGCTACAAATGCCGTGGATCGAGACAAATGGCATGACGGCATGTTTTTGTCTCCGCATTGTGCGGCGTGGGGGAAACAGGGTGATTTATGGGTGGTGGACTGGAATTTTCGGGGTCGCCTGAATCGTCTAGTACGGCAGACGCGGTAGCATTCGGGTTGGTCTGCACCCATGAACTCCTCCAAACCCAACCTGGAAATCAGCCTGGATCAGAAAAAGCGCGTGCTTTTTCTGACCAAGGATCTTGAACTCATTCGCCGCCAGTTGCATGACGGGTTGAATTTGCGCATGGAGAACCTCTCGGTGGATGATTTGTTGGATGACATCAACACCGACGTCATGACTCCGGCGTGGGTTTGCTTTGATCACTTGCCCGAAGAGATTGCTAAGAATGCCTATGCCGGTTTAGTAGACGCCGATGGCAACCGTGTGATCGGTGAACGAGAATTGATGGACGGAAATTTTGAAGCCATCGTTTCAGGTTTGCGAAAAGGGACCGGTTCTAGTCGGGAGACGGCCGCGCAATGTGAACGGTGGTCGGGTATTCGTTATGTGTTTGCTGCAAGTTTTGCGCCGATTCATGAGCGCAATAACATAAATTTGGGTCAGCTTATGGCGGGCCATGATGTGCTGCAGCGCATGCAGGCCAGCGAAACGGTGGACTTGTCGGAGTTTAGCCAGGGTTATGATCCGGTTACACAAGTTATCATTGAAGAAGGGGGACTCTTTGCATTTTCGAAGAAAGTGCAATCGGGGGAGATTACTTTGCCTCCCAATGCCACGGGGAATCGGCCCATGAACATGGCGGAGAAGATGATTGCAACGAAGATGCTCAACCCTGGGGAAGAAGGTGCCTTTGTGGCGTCGGGCGATGCGGTGCTGGCCAAAGTGGACGCCGGGTTTAGTCATGAATTCACATCAGCGCAAGTACATACTTTTTTGAAGGCAGAGTACGGTGAAGAGTACACGGTGGAAAATGCGGACAAGTTAGCCGTATTTGAAGACCATCTTTTGTACGCCGACGGCGTTGCTCGCTTTGCGCCCTTTGTTTCTAAAATCCAAACCATGCGGGATTTACAGAGAGAATTCCAGAAACACACGGGTGTGTTAGATTTTCAGGCAAAAGATGGCGTAAGTCCTGGAATTTGCCATCAAATCGCGCGTGAGGCCTTAATTGACCCGGGTGATTTTGTGCAAGCCACGGATTCTCATACGTGCATGGGCGGCGCGTCCAATGCGTTGGCTTATGGCGTGGGTGCCACGGAATATGCGGCTTTAGCGCAAAGTGGTTTCACCTTTGTGCGCGTTCCGCAGAGCATTCGCTTTGAATTAACGGGGTCATTGGCGTCGGGTTGTTCGGCGAAAGACGTCATGCTGTTCATTTTGGATACCTTCGCAAAACGCGAAGACACGCTGAACCGTTCCATGGAATTTGGCGGCAGCGGATTGGCAAGCCTTTCGGTGGACGAGCGCGCCACACTGTGCAATATGGCCACAGAATGCACGGGGCGTACCGGAATTTGCGAAGGCGATGAAGCCCTTGCGCAGTGGCTTGCAGAACGTCGGCCTGGGAAAACGGGGAAAGAAATTGAGGCAACCTTTGTGTCCGCCGATCCAGGCGCGCACTATGACGGCGGTGTGCATGGGGTGGACCTGTCCGCAATCGTGCCCATGGTGGCGGAACCCGGCGACCCGACCTACGGGAAAAACGTCTCGGACTTAGATCCTATTTCCATTGATATCGCTTATGGCGGTTCCTGCACGGCGGGCAAAGTAGATGACATGAGAATGTACGCTGAAGTCTGCCAGGCGGCAAAGGATGCCGGCGTTCAGGTGGCCGAAGGCACCCAGTTCTTTATTCAGTTTGGGTCGAAGGCAGTGCAAGATTACGCCGATGCCCAGGGATGGACCCAACTCTTTCAGGAAGTGGGGGTGCAATTGGTGAACCCGGGGTGTGGGGCGTGCATTGGGTGTGGCCCCGGTGTGAGTGATACCATGGACCAGGTGACCGTTTCGGCGATTAATCGCAACTTTTCCGGTCGTTCCGGCCCAGGCCGCCTTTATCTGGCTAGTCCCTTGACGGTGGCCGCAAGTGCTTTTGCAGGAAAGATTTGTGCGTATTCTCCGACACTTGATTTCGTAGTCGCTCCTTAGTTTTTAATTTCATATGAACAGAAAAACTACATGGATGTAGCATTTCTGCCCATATGAAATCTTTAGAAGGGCATGGAGGCGGAAAGTGCCGCTTATTCCTTTGATGGAATAGCTTCGATGGTTGGATTAGCAACGCGCCCAGCTTCCCGCGTTTCTGAGCCTTGAGGTAAGTCGTTGAGGCTATCACCAAGCTTGGCGCGCATGGTGTCGGCGGTTTGAAGCAGTTGCTCCATGAGTTCGGGGTACCTGGTTTTCACACTGAGACTTTCCGAGATGTCCCGCGACAAATCATAAAGTGCCAAATTGATTTTTACGGAATAGTCATAAGAACCTGGGGTGCCATCGGCACCGATTTCTTTTCCCTCCATGGAGCGATAACCGTGGGGAAAGTGTAGTTTCCAGGGCCCTTGCCTTAACGCCTGCAGTTCGTTGTTCCGGTAATAGAAGAAGTACGTTTTTTGTGGGGACTCGGAATCATTTTTTCCCGACCAAAGTGGCCATGCATTTTTTCCGTCGATTGGCAGTGATGGAAGATTTGCCTGAATAAGATTCGCCACCGTAGGGAAAATATCAATGGTCATCCAAGGCGTGTCGTTCACACGGTCGGCGGGAATTTGACCTGGAAGCCGTATCAAACACGGAACGCGCACGCCTCCCTCAAAGGTGGTGCCTTTGCCCTCTCGTAGAGGACCCGTGGAGCCGGCATGATTTCCATAAGAAAGCCAAGGGCCGTTGTCGGAAGCGTAGATCACCAGCGTGTTGTCGGCCACACCTGCTTCTTCTAAAGCTTGCATGACTTTTCCCACGGAATCATCAATTTCTTCGAGGACATCACCGTAACGCCCTTGTTCACTTCGGCCGACACTTTCTTCTTTTGTGAACAGGGGAACATGGGGCATGGGGTGGGCGAGATAAAGAAAGAAAGGCTTGTCCGCATTCTTTTGAATAAAGGAAACCGCACGGTCGCCGAACTCCTGTGTGAAATGCATTTGATCTTCCGCAGTGACTTCGGGGTCCACAATGTCAAGGCCTTCAAATAAAAACAAATCAGGATAACCGCGCTTTCTCTTTTCTACGGGATCGGAAAACTGCGCGTAATTCGGATGCCACGGCCACATGTCGTTGGAGTAAGGAATGCCATAGGATTCGTCAAAGCCGTGATGGGCGGGAAGAAACTGCGCTTGATACCCCAAGTGCCATTTTCCAAACATGCCGGTGATATAGCCTTTGGATTGACACAATTCCGCTAGGGTGGTTTCATCCGCATGAATCCCGTGCGTATTCCTTGGGCCCAGGGCTCCATGAATGCCGATGCGGTTGGGGTAGCAACCGGTTAGCAGTGCCGCGCGGGATGCGGAACACACGGGTTGGGCAACATAGAAACTCGTAAAACGTGTGCCTTCGGCGGCCAAGCGGTCCAAGTTTGGCGTTTCAAAGCCCTGTGCCCCTTGTACGCCGATGTCTCCCCAGCCTTGGTCGTCGGTGTAAATGATGACGATGTTGGGTGGCGTTGGTTTTGAATCCATCCAAGAGGAGAAAATCGCACAACTTCCAAGGAAGGAGCTGAGGCCGGCTAGGAGGAGGAAATTTCGCACACGCAAACTCTAGCAGAGACAAAGTGCTTCCATGATTCTCAAGGAAACAAGATGCATCGTGTCACCGGAAAAGCACGCCGTTTTTGAAAAGGCTGTCCCGGATTTCTCTTTCCAGTGGGTGGCTGGAGTCAAGAATAATCCGATTTCGCTTGGATTTACGCGGGTTGGGAAAGCGAAGGGCGCATGAAAACTTTATGCAAACGGTGCATAACCACCTTGTGGCGAATCATCATGGAACCGATGACTCTGCCGAAGTCACCTCGGAGGTGATTGAGTTAATCTAGAGACGGACTGTAGCTTGAGTTAGCGATAACTCCCATCAGGAATGACTTGCGGGAAAGTAAATCGAGGGTCTTGGAACAAAGCCCATGCGCCGGCATCGACACTTTGTACTTTTGCTGCTGTGTTGGGTTCCCATTCGTTGTTAATTTCATTGCCACGGCCGAGATAATCTTGTGCGCCCAAAATAGAGGTCAAAAACCAGTAAAAGTATTCAGTGACTTGGCAACCATAACGGCAAGTTTGGTCATCGTAGTGGTACCAAGCACCGGGAGGGTAGTTGTTGGGTGGGCGGTTGAAATGGCCACCGCGCGCAAGATCCATAGCGTCGGAAATTTCTGTACCGGCGTATTCCCCAAAGGCTGCTGGGTAGGCGTTGGCCCAACCGTGTTGACTGACTAAGTGCAGCACTTCTTCCAGGGTGGCATCAAAACCATTTTGCGTACTACTTCCTTGCGGATGGCATTCGTCGGCGAAAAGATTTTGCCATCGGTATCGATCTAGAATATGACCGTATTGATTTAACACGCTGTCCATTTCATTTTCTGACTGAAACAGAGCCATGAGGCAGGGAGGTGCATTGGGGTCCGTCATTGCGGCAAGGACATTGGGGTCATCCACGATTCCATCCTCGTCGTTGTCCAGGTATTGCGCCAAGACCGATGCCATGTGATAGAATTTGGCCTTGGGCACACTGTTCGTAGCCACGCAATGCACGCCGAATACGTTGATGTGCTGGTAAGGGGCGGGAGATTGCACGGGGCTGAGTGAAATCAGTGCAAGGGAGGCGAGAAAAAGGCGGAGCATATCCTTAATATACACAACAATGGCTGACCCTAACTCTACTTTTGCTACTGCTGTCAACTGCATGGACGGCCGCGTTCAAGAATCTGTGACCGCGTTTACGCGCCGGGAATTTGGAGTGGATTATGTGGATATGGTGACGGAGGCCGGGGTGGTGGCCAGCATTAGCGAAGGGGTTCGTCGGCACGTGGAGATTTCTGTGCAAGTGCATGATTCCAAGGGCGTGGTGGTGGCGGCGCATCCAGGTTGTGCGGGAAACCCGATTTCGGATGAAGAGCAAAAAGTGCAGTGTGTGCAGGCGGCGGCCTTGATTGCGTCGGAACATCCGGGGCTTTCGGTGATTCCCGTGTGGGCGCGTTTGGATGGCGCGGTGGAAGTTCTGCTCACTCCATGACTTCTTGCACTCGTGCACTGGGTGTGGCGCGGTGATTTTGGGTTTGATTTTATCTTTTGAGGTTGGCTTCTTTCGCGAACGCATCGTTCTAGTACAATGCGAGATTCTCTTGTGAGAATCCCCATGAGTAAAACCCACAAAATTGCAGTGTTGGCCGGTGATGGTATCGGCCCCGAAGTCGTCCGCGAAGGTTTGCGCGTGTTGCACGCCGCATCAGAGAAGTATGGATTTTCTTGTGAGTTGACGGAACTTCCGTATGGAACGGATCATTGGTTGGCAACCGGAGGAGAAGATGGTGGGGAAATTTTTCCCGACGAAGCGTTTGTTCGTACGCAAGAGCATGATGCGTTGTTGTTGGGGGCCATTGGTGATCCTCGTGCGCCCATTGGTTTGATTGAGCGTGGTGTGATTGGCAGGTTGCGCTGGGAAGGTGGGTTGTACATTAACTTGCGGCCGATTCAGCTTTACGATGAACGCTGGTGTCCGTTGAAGGGGAAAAAACCTGCTGATGTGGACATGGTGATTGTTCGGGAAAACACAGAAGACGCTTATGTGTTCCCCCCGGTGTTTGAAGATAAGGGTGGCCCAAATGAAGTGGCATCGCAACCCATGAAGTACACGCGCGCGGGTACGGAGCGCGTGATTCGTTACGCCTTTGAATTGGCCATGACTCGACCTCGTCGGCAGTTGACTTTGATTGATAAGGCAAATGCTGTACGCGCGCAGGATATTTATACGCGCGTTTTTGCAGAAGTTTCGAAGGATTATCCTGACGTTAAAACGGACCATGCTTACATTGATGCAGCGTGCATGTGGATGGTGAAAAATCCAGAGTGGTTTGATGTGGCGGTGACCACAAATTTATTCGGTGACATTATCACCGACCTCGGCGCGATGGTGCAAGGCGGCATGGGCGTCGCGGCTTCTGGAAATATTAACCCAGGTCATTTTTCTTTGTTTGAGCCCATTCATGGCTCAATGCCGAAGGCGACGGGGAAAAATACGGCCAATCCAGTGGCGACCATCAATGCGGTGGCCATGATGCTGGAGCATCTTGGAGAACGCGAAGCCTCGATTGCCGTGGAAACGGCGGTTCGCGAATTATTATGTTCCGACCAAATAGAAGGACTCAAAGCCGGGGTGCATTCCACGACGGAGTGGGGCGATATGGTTCTGGATAGATTGGGATTTTGAGGTCGTTCCTAGTTTTAATATCACTATTTCTCAGCAAAGGGGCTGCCCCTCTTTGCTAAGAAATAGTGATATTAAAACTAGGAACGACCTCAAAATCTGCCGTTACTGAAGTACCAGTACGCGAGGCTCGGTCGTTGTCCAAACGCCCGCATCAAGCTGCGCACCTTGCATCCAATGATGCGTTCCCGCAACAGATCCCGACAAAGGGACGCGGAAGGTCTTTTGGAAGGCGTTCATGCCATGCCCGTGAATCCGGAGATTAGGGCCGATGTCCATGAGAAAGCCGTAGCTTGTCATCGTGGGCCAAGTGGCATCGGCGGAAACTAGGGCGGTGATGCCTTCCCCATTTACCGAGACATCCAAGAATTCCCCTGCCGATGGAGAAGGGTTGGAGATGACAAGAGATCCCGTATGGTTGGACTGACCGGCGGTGGGAAGATTGTCAAAAACCATGACTTCTTCGGTGCCATGCGAGGTGACGTAAAGTTTTCCTCCGGCAAAAACGGCATCGTTGGGCATGGAATAACCTAAGCCAACATTACTTACGCTTACGGTAGAAATTTCTTTCATTGTGTTGAGGTCAACAAAAGAAAGAAGGTTGCCGTACAAGCCGCAGGCCACCAAGATGTCGCCGGTTTCATTCACACCAAGACCATGCGCGCCTGCGCTGCACGACACAGTTTGCTCTAGTGCGCCGTCGGCGGAAAAAATGTACAGTCGATTATTGGCGAACAAGCCACCCCAAACCATGCGACCGTCGGGGAGTTGCACCAAATCTTGACCACTAGGGTAGGTCGATATTTCATCTTCAACGTGAAGCATGGTGTAGTTCGTTGCGACAGAGGAGCAAGCGCCAAGGCCTGCCTCCGAACCCGTCCAAGTTGCCGTATAAGTTGTCATAGGGGCAAACAAGGTCCCGTTTGCGTGAACTGGGCGTCCACCAGAGCGAAATGGTGCGGCCAATCCAGCAGTCGTATCTAAGGACAACGTGTTGACATTTACAGCGTAAATTTCACCTGTTCCATCCTGAGTTGTGATGTAAAAAAACTGCCCATCTTCGGAGGCCGTAATCCCAAAGGGATAACAAGAGCCCATCATCCAAGGATCCGGAAGCGCCACCGTGGCCACAACTTGATCCTGGTCATCCCAAAGTGTGACGGAACCACTGGTGGAATTGGTCACCGCGCCGTATCGGAAATTTCCACTGGCGTCATACACAAAAGCAATGTCTTCTGGGTAAAGGCCGACGGGAATCACTTGCTTCACCGTATCCGTGGCCACGTCAATCACAGCAACTACATTGTTCGGTGTACCAAACGAACCCGACAGCGCAACGTAAAGTTGGTTGGAGGTTGGTTCATATGCCAAGCCAAAGGGTTTTGCATCACCATTCCCAAGGCCGGACAGGGAAATGTCGTGAGCGAATTGTTGCCCAAGAGTCGGGACAACGAGAGCACAAGAGGCCACGATGGCCGTCAAGAAATATTTCATGCGTTTCAGCCGGAAATCTCGCCCGGACATGAGAGGTGAAACCAGAAACTGGGCCGTTTTCCGACTGTACGGTGGCGGATCCGTGGGGGAATTTCACCCCGCTTTCCGAGCACCAGATTCTTGGTAGGTTTGTGTTAAGGAACCCTGCCACTTTAGCCAGTTCCTAGACCTCGACAAGGGTTTTTTGTGCGTGAGGTTACTGGGCGTGAACCACGATGGCGTTGGACAAGCTCTTTCCAAGGGGGTTTGCTGCGTCCGTGATGACCGCTTGCAAAGTCCAATCCCCAGCCGACAAACTGACCGTGACAGAACCTGTACCGGAGGTGACCAGGGTGGAAGCACCCAGTGGGAATGCTGCGTGACCTAAGTCAGCAGCAAAACCTGTTTCCGTTTGGCTAGCCCAGCGTCGGCCGGCATCGGCGGGCCATTGATAGAGTGTGAGCGCCTGGCCAGCTAACCAAGAAGTGGCGTCAATGGAAAGCGTGAGGGTGGTATTGGCCACGACCGTTACTTCGCGTCGCCAATCTGCTCCTGGGTCTCCATCTAAAAGGAGGACATCCGCATGTTCTTCGGTTACGGGATCCACAGCCGTTCCACCACGCAACAACACGTGATAGGGGGGTATACGGGCAACAAAGGCATCCTTCAGTCCTTGGTGGGTTGTGGAGGGGCCGTTCACCAAAGGGAAATCTAAATTAGATTCTGTCCAGCCTGTGACATACACGGTGCCGTCATTGGCGATGGCCACGTCACGAATAAGGTCATCCTCACTTCCGCCGAAGTAGGTGCTGTATAAAATTCTCCGGCCGTCGGGGGAGACCATGGACAAAAAACCATCACCACTGCCACCCCAAGAAATTTGCGGGCCGATGGATTGGTGAGGAAAGCCTTCACTTTGCCGAGAGCGTGTGTTGCCCACTAGATAAAGATTACCGAAGGAATCCCGGCCAAGTCGCCATGCACGATCACTGCGGTCACCGCCGACATAGCCGCAAAACTCCAATTCTGTGCCATCGCGGGATACTTTGGCGACAAATGCGTCTCCGTAAGGCTGCAGATCTTCATTCACGCCATCTCCACCGTAAACCAAGCTGGGGCCGATTTTCGCGGGGAACAATCCATCCACGGGGTCGGAGGAATTATCCGACGTCGTATGTCCGGCCAAATAAACGGCGCCGGATGAATCAATATGCACGCCGAAGCCCGCATCAGTCCGTGCGCCGCCGATGTAGCCACAATAAACGTAACCCGTTCCGTCGGGAAGGATTTTGGCAATGAAAGCGTCCCCGTATTGCTCCCACTCAAGTCCAAACTTTTTATGACCGCCGTTATAAGTGAGGTCTGGGCCGACGGTGACGGGGAAAGTATTTTCGTCGGAGTTGGTCCAGCCGGTTACATAAGCAAAACCGCGGTCATCCACGGCAATGTCTCGTCCATAATCAATTTGATCTCCACCTAAAAACCCGCTGTACTCTAAAGTGCTTCCGTCTGGTGAAATCTTTGCTACGAAAATATCACTGGTTCCACCGGAATGGCTCAAGCCTGGGCCGTTATGAACAGGAAAAGAGCCATCTTCCGTAAAGGACCGGCCAATGACATAGTGAGAGCCGTCGGCCGAAACGGTATTGCCCCGGATGCTGTCAAATTCAAGACCGCCAAACATGCCGGAGTAAATCAATAGACCGGAAGGATCTAGTTTTGCAACAAAGCCATCCAAACTTCCATGGGAAGCACCGGTAATGTCCGGACCGCCTCCAACACTGGGCCAATCGGATGACGTGGAACCTCCCGCAACGTAAGCATTGCCGGAGCCGTCGGCGGTCAAGGAATACGGCAATTCTTTTCCCGTGCCACCTAGGTAGGTGAGGTAAAGAAGATTGCCGAGAGGGTCCACTTTGGCCACCCAAACATCGGATTCTCCACCGCCGGAAGTATTTTGCTCCGCATTGAGCACGGGAAGGTTGGTGGATTCTGTTAAACCCGTCACGTAAATGTTCCCCGCGTCATCCACGCCAATGCCGCGAGATTCTTCATCCATAGTTCCGCCGATGAAACCACAGTAAATCAACATCTCAGGATCCACCCAAAGCGGAAGTCTGGAGTCATAATCACCCACAATCAGTTGCGCCGTTTGTTTATCTGGCTTGACACTCCAATGAACGGAAACCATTCGTTGGCCATCGGTTGTTTCTTGCCAGGCCAAAGGCGCCGGGTCGGACAAAACGCCTGCCGCCGACGTCATTTTTAAACTTCCATCTTCGGCAACATGAAGTGCATCCAATCCATCAAAATGCATGCTGATATCTTGGGGGTTGGCGCTCACGTCCACGTGAAAAAGATACTTGAGGGAACTACTTACACTGTCAAACTGTAAGTCAATGCCGGGCCAAATTTGTTCAGCGACAAGACGGCGGTATGTTTGGCGCGCAATTTTCCAGTGCGGGCCGGAGCCCAAGTAAGAATGGACCTGACCAGGAAGAGGATCCTCCGCCCGGAAGTTCACCTGCCCCGTCTGGCCTGGAAAAGTCCATGAGATGACATGCCATGGAGTGGTGTTTTCCTCATCTGCCGATGGAAGTGCTTGCAGAATTTGCACGCCGTTTTTTCCAAAAGTCACCGTGCGGTTGGAACCCTGCGCCACCCAATCGACCTCAGCTCCTGCAAAGCCGGGGTTTTCCATAAAGGGGACCGCCGTCGGCGTTATGTTTTGGAAATCCTGCGCCATCAAAGAGGGTCCGCCGGCCACAGCAAGTGCTAGGACGAAAGGTGCAACGTGGAGGCGCTGGAGAGGTGGGCGGAGGATGGACATGCGGCGAGGCCGATGGCTGTAAGCACTTATCGGCAATACCGAGGTCAGAGACTGAATTTTACCGTAAGCATTTAAAGAGGGAGGAATTAGCCCTTATTACCTTCATATTCCGCTCTGAGGCCGTCTAAAACACCCGGATCGGCCAAAGTTGTAGTGTCGCCGATGTGCTTGCCTTCCGCAACATCACGCAGAAGTC
>Ga0302119_10000911_pt1 | contig 13320 bp, 3 predicted proteins | sample AG5_Tmax_MG_FD_203114 | JGI IMG/M metagenome (GOLD analysis project Ga0302119, IMG submission 203114) | Marine microbial communities from Western Arctic Ocean, Canada - AG5_Tmax | ecosystem: Environmental > Aquatic > Marine > Oceanic | place: Canada: Western Arctic Ocean | collected 2017-10-01 | reverse complement strand
TCCAAGCCAATTTCTCGGAATCGATACCATCTCCATCATGGATGAAGCCACCACTATCGGACATGGTCACCGGCTTGCCACCGAGTTCGATTACTTTCTCGCAGGCGAACTGAGCGACATTGCCACTGCCGCTGATTGCCACGGTCTTTCCAGCAAATGTTTCACCCTTGGTCGCGAGCATTTCACGCACGAAGTATGCCAGACCATAGCCGGTTGCCTCAGGACGAATCAGTGATCCACCCCACGACATTCCCTTGCCGGTCAAGACGCCGGTGAACTCGTTCTGCAATTTCTTATACTGCCCAAACAGGTAACCGATCTCTCGGCCACCCACACCGATATCTCCTGCAGGAACGTCGGTGTTATTGCCGATATGACGCCATAACTCAGACATGAAAGACTGACAGAAACGCATTACTTCGTTATCGGATTTACCCTTCGGGTCGAAATCCGAACCACCCTTTCCCCCTCCCATTGGAAGTCCGGTCAGGCTGTTCTTGAACACCTGTTCAAAAGCCAGGAACTTGAGGATAGAGAGATTGACGCTGGGGTGAAATCGCAAGCCCCCCTTATATGGTCCGATTGCTCCATTGAATTGGATTCGGAAACCACGGTTGATGTGGACATTTCCCAAATCATCGACCCACGGAACGCGGAATTGTAACAAGCGCTCGGGCTCGACTATCCGCTCGAGGATTTTCGCCTCTACGTATTCAGGATGCGCTTCCATCACCGATTCCAATGATTCCAGCACCTCTTCAACCGCCTGGAGAAATTCAGGTTGGTCGGGGTCTCTCTGTCTAGCTACTTTCAAGGCTGCTTCAACGTGGCTCATTCTACCATCTCAATCCCTAAGGGGATTGGCCCGGCCACCTTGGCTTCACTTGTAAGTATTGCCGGTGTATACCTCTTGCCTGAGAGTGAATCGGGGGTGAAAGTCGGGGATTCGACCAAAAAAACTCGTTCCCGGCTTTGTAAGACAAAACACGAGTAAGGGGGCATTCCTCAAAGGTGATTTTTTCGCTTTTATTCGGTTTGTGGCGCACAGTGGGGCGTTTTTTAGGGAATTACAATTCCCGCATTTGCATTTCAATTGAGATTCAAAACGCATTTTGTTTGCAATACCTTTATGTGCCGCACCCAGTCTGCCCAATTTAGTCGCAAGGTGAGATACAGATGCCAGCCCCGAGTTCAATGGTCAGCCTGCGACTCCCAGACGATGTTTTGGGTGAGTTGGATTCTCGGGTTGGTCTAGACGGAATGCGTAATCGCTCTGACGTGATTCGCGAGGCTACTAGATCGTATGTGCGCCAACAACCCAGCCTACCTAGTATGGACACAGTAACCATTCAACTCGGCAGTGCCGTACGCACTCGCCTGGCAACCCTGTATGAATTGCGTGGCATCACCGCCGCCGATGCCGCACTTCAGGGTCTGCTGAATTATATCGACGCGGCAATAGCCAATGAAATGAGCGAAATTGATGACAAACTCCAGTCCCGCCTTCAATCGAAGCGGGCTGAGACCTTGCCTAGCAAGGAGTACACCGAGTAGGTGAGAGCTGAAGAGGGGATGGGATGCCGAATAATAACGAACCACACACACCGTTGTTGTTCAACCCCGTGCCACCCGGAGATAGACCCCGATCCGGAATGGCCGCTCTACGTCTTCGTGCACGTCACGCACGACGGGGTCACAACGCGCACCCCTCCCGCGGCCGGGAAGATCCCGGCCCGGGAGGAACCTTTTCCTCTGATTCGGCCTGCTGAAACATGTACGTATCACAAGCCCTTATGTGGGCTGGGCACACATTTATCCCAACTTAACCAACCTATTCGCCCCTTGGCCAATAGCATTGGAATACTAAGTGACCTTTGGTGAACCAATGTGAATGCTTTTGAGGGGTCGTTCATCAGTTGTCTTCATGTCGGCTTCCACTCGAACCGATGTTGGTCGAATCCGAACCTATCAGGCGCACGACAACCTCCGCCCGGTACAGGTCGAGATGATTTCTGAATCCATTGCCGCACTAGAGGGGCGCGGAGCTATTGTCGCCGCCGCTCCAACTGGTGTGGGTAAGACCGCAGCGGCACTTTCTGCAGCATTGGAAATCTCCCGGAAGCCAGGCAATGAACGTACTATCATGTTCATGACAGGCCGCCAGAGTCAGCATCGAATCGTGGTCGAAACGGTACGCGAAATCAATCTCCGCCTACCGAAGGGTGAGCCGCCGGTAACACTGGTAGACATGATAGGACAATCTGGAATGTGTGTCCAACCTTTCGCTAATGAGCACCCTACGCTGTTCACCAGTCTTTGCAGTGAAGCCAGAGCCAATGCCAAGTGCCGACCATTCCTGTCATCGACCAAGGCCATAGGAAATCTTGCCTTAACCACACCATTACACGTGCACGAATTGGTCAAGATGTCGCGGGATTTCGAGGAAAATGGTCAATCGATGCCTGTATGTCCTTGGAAAGTTGGCCGTGAATTAGCCAAACACGTCGATATAATCGTTTGCGATTACAACCATCTGTTCATGGAAAGTGTCCGTTCGGCCTCACTCAGCGGAATGCAGTTAGAACTTGAAGACCTGATTGTCATCATCGACGAAGCGCACAATCTCCCCGACAGAATACGAAAAGGGCTGGAGTTGAAATTGACACCCGACATGGTTCGAAACGCGACTTTTGAGGTCGATGAATACCTACAGACGATGGAAGCAGCCTTCGGTGAAACTGACAAAGAAGCAGTGGAGACAATTCGCTGGGCACACAATGTCATCACCAGATTACGCCCGACAATGCGGGCATGGTTTCGTAAACTTGGGGTTGAGGTGGCTGCCAATGATGGCGGAGGACGCCGAAGTAGCCCCGAAACCAAGCAGCGCCTAGTCACGATTGAAGAATTCCACGAACTGATGAATCAGGCCTTCGATGCCGGAGCAAACGACAATGCCCAGACCACCTTATCCGTAGATGGCGAGGAAATTGACTCAGTTGCAACACAGGATGTCAGCATTTCCGCTGATGGACCTATACCTGAATTACGGCTGCGCCGACTGGCGGAGGTGCTCCAAGGAGTAGAAATCGATAGAGAAGCTGACGAAATACAAGACTTGGCGGCAAACCGCCTTGGCTCGATTATCACCGCGGTCGATCAATATGGCCGCACCTCTGCACTCGCACTGGTATTCGAGGATAATTCGGCAAATGGCGCCATCACCAGCCACCTTCTCGACCCTAGTCTGGTCTCGGGGCCAATATTTTCCCGAGTATCTGGCTCGATCTTGATGTCGGGTACCCTCTACCCTACAGAATTATACCGCGAGGTTCTTGGCCTTGCTAATGATGCCGCGTTGCGGTCATTTTCCTCGCCATTCATGAACGACCGCCGCCCAGTTGTAATCTCAAGCGATGTAAATGGGACCCTTCGGCAGAAGGGCGAAGCGATGACGGCAAAGATTCAGAGTCACATCGCAGCAATAGTGAATTCATGCAGTGGGCATATCGCGGTTTTCGCCCCCTCATATGTCCGAATTGCCGAATATGTGGCTGGCCAAAACTGGGGGGATATCAAAGTTGTATTAGAGGAAAGGACTTGGGGGAAACAGCGCACAGATAGGCTACTTGATGACCTTGAGGATGCAAGGCGGCGTGGTAAGAGGCTGATGCTGGCAGGAGTATTTGCCGGAAAACTTGCTGAAGGTATAGACTATCGCAACAATATTCTCGACGCAGTGATCTGTATAGGTATTCCAATGGCACCTCCATCGGTAGAAAGTAAGGCATTGCAGAAATATTTTGACGATAAATTCGGCTTCGGAAAGGGAATGAAATGGGCGATGGTTCAACCACCGATGAATGCGGTTTTGCAGGCGATGGGACGACCGATTCGCAGTATTGATGACCGCGCCTTTATTCTTCTTCTCGACGAGCGCCACCAACGCGGCAATTACAAGGCCTGCCTACCCGATGACCTGTCACCAATCATCACTCATGATGGCGCCACCACCCAAATGATTGCACAGCGCTTTTTCACCAAGACCAAGCCGGCTGAGCGAGCCGAGGGTTCTTGAGCCACCGACATCTCGAAGGGTCCATGTCGGAGGACGGCGATTCTATCCGAGGTTGGCAAGCGGTAACAATAACCGAGGGAATTATCAACTCAAAATTCGGTCGTAACGAAGCAATTGGCGAATCTCATTTGGGTAATGAGGATGGAAATAACTACTCATCTACCCCTAAAGGAAGCATGTCTGCTGCCAATGGTAGTGTACCCTCAGTCACTGGAGGGCTTTCAAGTGAACCCCACTTACACCATGCCCGCCACCTAAACTCAACAGGTCATCTTGCAGAAGTCCAGGAGCTTCACACCAGATTCCTAGTCAGTTCTGGGGAGATTGCTGAATCACACCTCGCTGAAATTCTCCCCGAACGACGCCTCAAATGGATGGTCGACGAAATCGGCGGCATCCTAGGCAACCGAGGAATCAGCATACCACTGCGCGGCACAACCCTTGGGCGGGTAGAGGTCAGCAAGGGTGAGATGCATGGGCATCCGGCGATGAAACTCAATCTTCTCGATATCGATTGGAAGCAAACTGTCACCTTGCCTGATGACGCCGGGGAACTCACCGCGGTCTGGGACTCTGGTGACCTGCATATCAGTTGGTAGTAGATTAGACCGAAATGTGAAACAATACGTATGTCTTGAGAGGAAATCGATTCCTGCTTTACTTCGTACTTCCCCCGGATATCACTTAGTCCAGTTCAGGTCTAGCGACTCATCAGGATTTACCAACGGGTAATCAGGAAGTGCACAAAATAATGCAAATTCAGATTTCAAATTATCTGGCCGGGATTACCTGAAGTGATGAGATTCTCTCCACTTCTGCCAAGCAGGCTTCAAGCGCCTGTTGTGCTTGAGCCTTGTGCGTCTCGCCCATCTCCAGCCGGCTATATCTTGCGACTTCGAAAACTTGGTCGAGTGCGACCAATGCATCTTCTCGAATAGGAATAGCCTTGCGAATTGCAACCTCGAATTCTCGCACCGTCTCAAAGTCTTGGCGTAGGAAATCGTGATTTTGCAGGATTCGACAAAGACCCTCATAGCACGAGAAAATCGCCTCACGAATTTCATCACCGGCAGCGAGTAGTTCTGCTGTGTAGGAGAACACGTCGCCGATTTCCTTGAGTGCTTCCAACTTGCGCTTGCGCATTAGATAAACCGCAGTTCCAACTCCCATCAGTAAGGCGATTATTATCAGGTGCCATGGGAATCCGCCGTCGGCTTCCTCGCCCATATCATATCCCATATTCACCGAAGAATAATCACTCTCAAGTCTAACCTTGGAGATATTAGAGAGCATTGGGTCATTGCTACTGAGGCTGACTCTCACTTCACCCCAGCGGTCGACATCAGCATATGGCGGGTCGGCATCAAAGGAGATAATCACGATACCACTCTCGTCGGTGGTCTTTTCTTCAATTCTATCGGTTCCATTGGGGATTTCCAGTTCAACCCAGATGTCGATTCCCTGCACCGGCTTTTGGGTGTCATCAGCAGTTGCGGTAACCGTGCCACGCACATTGTGCTTATCGGCATCTCCAATAACTATCTCTTCAAGAGTGAAAACAAAGGTCACGTCGAGCAGAATGGTAACCTGTAGGGTATCATTCCCTGCGCCATTGAGATATTGTGAGGAATTACCTGAATATTCCAATGCGATGTAGTTAGCGCCGCCATCCATCCATGAAGGTGCAGTTGCTGAAATTGAGAATACATCATTATTCCAAAGAATTGAAGATATCCCAATACACCTTATTTCTTCATCGCCAGCACAGTTCAACCCTTCACCTAGCACAAGTTCTGCGTTGGCAATAATTTCATTCTGGCCGCCGATCTCACGGATTCTTCCTCCCATCACAATCGGGTCGGTAACCGAAGAGCGGGTTGCAGTATCGCTGATTGCATCGATTTCGATAATCACATCAGCCCAAAGTACTGCAGTCACATTGTTGAGCGAACCGAGATAGATGCTGTCTCCGAAAAATTCCACTGAAATCGTGTGAACACCTCTGCTCTCATCCATTAGTGCGGGGATGGTAGCAGTCCAATATCCTCCATTGGTGGTCAACACTACATCCACTTCTTCTCCGTCGAAGAAGACGGTGATAGTTTCGCCATCGATTCCAGCATCGCCGCTGGCATCGTCATCGTATAACTGGCCTTGAACTGTCCAGAAACTACCCCTAGTGGTGCTGGCTGAATCGGAGAATTCTATCGTCAAGCCGGTGCGATGGAGGAGGCTGATAGTAGTATTTGCACTACTTCCACGATACCAACTCTGAGGTGGCACATTCGCCAGAATCATGTTGTCTCCATAGTCGAAGGTAGAATCTATAATCCAATCGAGTAAATAGTTGCCATCGGCATCTGTAAGCGCTTGACCAACCAAGATGCCGTCAACGGTGAGGTCAACATAAAGACCCTCTATCGGCATCATTTGATTGTCACCGATAAATCCTGAAATAGTGACCAAATCGCCGATTGCAGCCTGCGGTTGAACCGAAATGGTGACACCTATCTTACTGTAGACATACCAGGTTCCGCTGATATTACTAGGCAGGAAGAAAGTCTCTCCCCGGTATTCAAAAATCAGCATATTTGCCCCGAGCGGAGCATCGGCAGGCACCGGATAGACAACCGTGAACGCACCGTTGGAATCAGTGGTTATATTTGTTAGGAAATTATTTCCAAGCCATACTTCGACGGTACGATTATCTAACGGTAAGCCAACAACATCGACCAAACTACCGTTGACAAGTAGTAATTCCTCACGGTCGATATCACCGCCAAGGGATGAGAGTCTGACCTCGGTTGGAACGCTAACGTTGAACCATATCTGGTCGGCGCCAGGGCGATAGAACAGAGGGTTTTCCTGGTCGGCATCGGGTGAGCCCGGAGCACCCCAAGTCGATTCAGCGGTATAGAGTACAGATATCTGATGTCCGCCAGCGCTGGTTGACAGTGGCAGTGTATAGGTCATCGACCACTGTCCGGTGGTGGCATTTGACTGGGTAGTCATTACCTCAATGCCATCGACTAACAGGTGCAATACACCTGGAGCAGGGACACCCATGATCAGCAGTGGAAGTCCGAGGTCATCCAACAGATTACCTTCAACATCGACCACCTCGCCGGCCACCATGGTACCTGTCACACTGAAAATAGTCACCGATGTATTGGCGATGACTACGAATGTGGTATTTGCGGCGGTGCCAATTATCCCCGTAGTTCCAGATGTCCCGTTGAAGACCGCGGAGATATTTCGGAAACCGGGAATGGCATCAAAAGGAATGGTAATATTGAAAGAAGCGGTGCCGTTGACCGCAGTGGTCGATTGCCAAGTTCCGTTCAAACCATCCACCTGCAAGTCGATTACTTCCGAATCGATAGGCTCCAAAGTATTGTCAACCAATTTTACGAATACCTCGATTGAACCATTGCGCAATGTTCGTGAGTTCAAATTCGGATTGCCAAATTGGTCGAGGGCTGGGTAAATGAATGTCATAGTGGAAAAGCCGCGCGAATCGAAGACGGAAATCGCTGAACTACCTTCGTAGTAGTTCACCGTAGGTACATATGAGACCGTCAGATTGTGGGAATCCGCAGCAAAGTCGTTGTTCAGAGTGATGTTTGCGCTCCACGAACCATCGGCATCTATCGACCCATCGGCGACAATGAAGTCGCCGATTTGTCCATCAATCCTGAACAACACATTGGCAATCAGTGCGGTACCATCACGGAACATCAGGCCACTGGTGCCATTGTCGCTGCTGATGTTTCCGGTGACTGTGAATACATCACCAGCGACCGGATTATCGGTGATTACATCAACAACCAAGAATGTCATCGAGCGAACTGTGATGGAGTTCATCGACTTATTAGCCCCGAGCAAGTCGAAGTCGCCAGCGAATGAGAAGGTCACATTAACGACGCCGAGAGATTGGCTATAGGGAATCGTATAGTTGTAAGAAACCGCGCCGCTGGCGTCGGTAACTGCCATCAGCAATACCGGGTCGTCATCGAATTGCATGGTTACGTTACGACCTGCAAGAGCCGTGAACATATCAGATGACTCGACCAGCGTCGCCGAGATGTTGACTGAGGAATTGCGGTTTAATATCTCCGCATTAAGTGGCTTCAAAGCTTCAAAGTCAGTCACCCCAATAACCAATATCAGGTGATTGAAATTCGAGTCTAGATAGAATGGACTTGAGCCATTCACAACTTCGATTACCAAGGTTTGGTTACCGCGAATCGTTCCATTTCCAGAACTATCGGTAGGTACGCTGAGGTTGAAATAACCTGACGGATCAGTGGATTGCCGATTGATGAGTTTCTCCTCCGGATTATCACTCCAATAAACGTCGAGGTCAACCGCTTCGACCATTGGACGGCTTAAGTTATCCTGGTCCATTATCAAACCTGAGACATTGAAATTCTGTCCGGCAATCACGGTATTTGGAATGACCGAGATATTGACCATCGTCGGGGCCATTATGGTCATTTGTGAAGTGGTAAAGTTACCCCACCATTTGCCGCTGCCGGCAGTGGTATTTGCCATCCAGTAGTGCACTGTATAAAGGCCAGGTTCAAAGCCCTGCACCAGCCAAGATAGAGTTGCATTGCCTTCGGGATCGGTGGTTGCGGTACCAATGGAGGTATTGCTACCGCTGATTGCGAATTCATAATTCACATCTACGCCGGTGATATTCGAACTGTCAGCGATGTCACGAACGTGAATCACCAAATCTATCGTACTGTTGATAACTGCAGCATCGGGAACTGTGCCAATCGTGAGATCTGCTTCAGATTCAACCCCGATGGTAGCGGTAGGCGCGAACTCTCCGAGATAATTGTAGAACGAACCACTAGGTGGCGCGACCACGGCGAAATTTACCTCTAGTTGTACTTCATAATTTCCTGAGCCGAATCCGGTTCCCGGAATAGACACTGATAGGTTGAACTCGCCGGTGGAATTGTTGAGAGACGTTGAACCCAATGGAATGACACCACCTGGGCCAATCAGCATTCCGGTGATTATGCTATCATTCCCAACCACATTATTTCCCAGTACCGCATCGGTCACGTTGCCAACAACATAACCGGTGGTTCCGATGTGAATCCAGAAATCAACCGGCGCAGCGTTGACAGCGATGTCACCCTGAATACGGACCATGGTCGAAGAGATGCTAGGGAGGTAATGTTCCGAACCGTTAAATTGGGTCGTCAGTACATAATCGCCCGGAATCATGTTGTTGGAAGTGTTCCAAAGCAAATTGTAACCACCGGCCGGACTGACAGTGGTATTTATCCACGTCAAGTTGAAGGTACTCGAGAACTCACCGGTCAGATTTAGGCCATTATTGTCACCTCGATGGTCGTAGAAATCGAGAATAGCCGATGCCTCTTGACCGCGCATCGCGTTGATGAAGGGTGAGAAGGTGATGTCGAGGGTTCCCTTCAACCACCAAGCAGGACCGCTGAGGTTGGCATCGTCGGTAGCCTCAATCGTAGATGGGTAGAAGCGCAGTTGAACGTCTAATCGGCCGGCGGGGACCATGGCGTTGGCGGCGGTGAGATTGAAGACAATATTGAAAGTTCCATTTACCGTCTGGTTGAACACGATGCTGTATGTTGAGCCGGAACCATTCTCTCTAATCGATAATTCCAGACTACCATTCATATTCACCGGACTGGCGCCACGCGACTGAACTGTACCATTGACGTAGATGACATCGTCTAGCACCATTATCGAATTATTTGCGCCCGGGCCTTCCAGTGTGGCGGAAAGGTTCGGTGCATCAGACACATTCATGACGATGCTGAGGTTGTTTGGTCGTAGGTTGAACTGCGGACTACCGGGAACCGAAATTGAAGTGTCCTTCCAGCCGCCGAACCAAAGTATCCCGGTCAGATTCCCACGTGGTTCATTGGCATCGAGACGGATGTCAAATGACCAGATGCCATCGGGCCCAACTACAGCCGAAAGGTTCACCAACCCATCGATAGAACTGTTGTAAGAATAGAACAGTGTATGATTTGCGAGGGTTTCAATGCCCTCAACAGGTAGATTCTCATATTCGATTTTCCCGGTCATCGTCGTCGATGCTCCAGCGCCGATTACAGGGTTGCCACTAGGATTGGGAGATAATTGGCTCATCATCACATCATCGGTGATATTGATGAGTATCGTAGAAACGATATTGCTATCTGATACGTACCCCATTCTAACCGGTTTGAAGACGATTACCCCAAATCCGGGTGGCGTGGCTTCGAAGGGTGTGCCATTGATGGAGAAATTGCCATTCCCATCGGTATTTACTGCACCGAGTTCCCAACCGATCTCCATTGTCGAGTACGCTGACCCTACCGGTGCAAGATAGGCCTTTACGGTCTCATGGGCGGCGACAGTTTGGTTGTCAGCATACCGCAATTGTCCGCTTATATTAATCGAAGAAGATGCATCTCGATCCCAGGTGTATAATAATGAGGTTTGGTTCACAACTTCCATCGGTTCTGCCGGCGGGCAGGGATTAAAGGGCACCCAGCCTAGATCCAGGCCACCGCTTGAAAGGCTGGTCTGCATGTTGATTTCAGTCCAGTAGGAGAAATGATTACTACTAACCGCATATCCTGTACCCGACCACTCACCATCCTTGTAGCCGCTCACCATGCGCGCCGGAAGGCCAGCCAAACGCGCCATGGTAGTCATCAAAGTGGCATATTCGGAACATGTCCCTTCGTTAGTTGAGACCAGCATATGCATACTAATATCGGCAAGGTCTGGAACCTGCGAACCGTTGTAATTTATCTTGAAATCGGTCGCATTTGCATCGGTGTTGGTGAGGAAATCGGCCAAGGCCTGAGACTTATCCCAAGCCGAGGTCGCTCCAGAGTCAGAAATAACACCATTGGTTATGTTGTATACAAGGGATTCTGGCATGCTCATGTTGGTCAAGTGCGCTGGCAGAATAGTCTCGTAAATTGCACTGGAATTAGCAACGGTATTAGCTTGAGTGGTTACATCGAAATAGTTCTCGGCCTGCACCGACCACAGTTCATTGAGGAATCCGCCGATGACATTGTAGCGATGGGTGTCGCTGCTACGCTCTACCTGCACCGTCGGGTCGAACCAGAAAGTCAAGTTACTCGAATATGCAGGTAACGGAATCGGGCCGGTAGAAACTCCATTGACGAAATTGATCTGCCAAGTCACCGAGTCATTGCCAAACGAAGATGACGCGAGGTGGGTGGCATTGCCGTAGGGAGCCGTAATCTCGGCCGCTGGATGTACCGAATCATAGGCTGCATAAGCCGCACCGGTATAGTAATCATAAGTGTGGAGACGCCAATAATGCGGTTGTTCAATATCGACCACTCCTGTAGTATTATTGGCAAAGAATACAATTTGGTCGTAAATGATGTCATCACTTGGGTCGAGGGGGTTGAAAGGTGCGCCGATGCAATTGAGGTACCAAAAAGCCTGTGGGCATTCATCGCCGTCGAGCATTCCACCGCCGTCTGTATCCGGGTTTAGCCAATTCAGCCCGGAATTATTCTCGATGATATCGGGAATACCATCGCCATCGGTATCTGCCAAGTGGATATCGTCTGTCGGGTCGTTTTGAGGATTGGTGCCGTCAAAGTATTCTTGACGATCGTCAATCCCGCCATTATCGGTATCAATCTGAGTCGGGTCGGTCGCGTAACCATCGACTGAACCATTCATCACCCCGACGAAAATCAAGTCGCAACCGGTCGAGGTCTCAAAATAATCGTTGATGCCATCGCCATCGGAATCTAGGTTGTTCCAACATGGCTCGCCTGGGTCGGTGCCATTCATCACCTCGTCGTAATCATTCACATTGTCGCCATCGGTATCGACCTGATTGGGATTGGAGAAGAAACCGAAAGTTCCGAGTAATTCCTGCCAATTGGCGAGACCATCGCCATCGGTGTCCTTGAAATCATCATCGCAGTAATTTCGCCATGAATTGAGTGAACCTTCATTGGTTGCCAATGTATGACACCAAGAACCATTGTGTGCTTCCACCATAGTCACACCTCCGGGAGGGGCGAGACTGACACCGTAAAGGACATTAGACACTATTGTGGAAAAAGAAAATGCCGTCAAGACGCCACTATTGTTGTAGAAGCCGACTCCACCAGCAGGACTGAAACCAGTGCCATTCACAAGGGTGAGACGGTTGGTGGGACTGTTCCATGAGACGATGTTTCCGGTCGCACTGACCATCGACAGACAAGGGTCGGTATTGTGGGTGACATTTCTTTCATCTCCATCGCCGACTCCACCCGAATCTGTATCGAAGATATTCCAAACGGTACAAGACATATTTTCTTCCCAATTATCGATTCCGTCATTGTCAAAGTCCCCTGAATCCTCTCTTCGGGTCGGGTCGGTTTCCCCGGAATCGATTACTCCATTGCCATTCAGGTCTTCGGCACCATCATCGAATTGGTCGCCATCGGTGTTGTTATCTCTAGGGTTGCTGGCCTGACCGGGAATTCCGTAGGCTCCATTGACTTCAACGCCGTCATCGATACCATCGTTATCGGTATCACGGGTGGTCGGGTCGGTCAACAGCACTAGAGCCTCATATGAATCGTTCAGGCCATCGCCATCAGTGTCCTTGGCTTGTGGGTCTGTACTTGTTATCCCATCGACTTCAGCGGTGTTGGTCTGACAACCGTTCGGGCCAATCCCCGATACCGGGTCACAGGGGGTGACAGTCTCGGTCATCGCCGCGGTAGAGGGACCAGGGCGCCAGCAATCTTGGCCGTTGCACTGGGTAGTCCATGTTGGATTTGCGTATTCGTAGATATTTATCAAACCGTCATTATCGGGGTCGCCACCGTAGCCGTCATCGTTTGAGGGTGAGGTTGCATTCAGTCCATTCGCCGCTTCCCAACCATCGGGTAAGCCATCGCCATCGGTGTCCCAACCATCGACGTCCTCGTCGTAGACTCCATCGCCATCGTCATCGTTTGAGGAACAATCGGCATCACCGTCGAAATCGCTATCTGCACTATCGACCAGACCATCTCTGTCGTTGTCGATGCCATCGGTGCAGATATTGCCGAGCGGGTCCTCATCGCAGAGAATAATGCTCCCGGTGCCGTCACTTCCAGCATCACCGCATCCGGGTTGTGAATACTGCATCGAATTCTCCTCATTCCAATTTCGCACCGGCACGGTGCCATTCCACCAGACTCCGTTATCGAGAACCT
>Ga0302119_10000910_pt1 | contig 13324 bp, 10 predicted proteins | sample AG5_Tmax_MG_FD_203114 | JGI IMG/M metagenome (GOLD analysis project Ga0302119, IMG submission 203114) | Marine microbial communities from Western Arctic Ocean, Canada - AG5_Tmax | ecosystem: Environmental > Aquatic > Marine > Oceanic | place: Canada: Western Arctic Ocean | collected 2017-10-01 | reverse complement strand
TAGAGGTTAATCCCTGGTGGTAGAAAACCTTGCCGCGCCATTTATTGCTCTTGGTTACCAGGTTAAAGTCCAGGCCTAAGACCCTATTGTAGTCATTAGGTGAAAACTCACTATTCTCAATCGCTTGCCTATTAACAAATATTCCACCCAGATAGCTGTCTCCTAAAATCGTTTGCTGTATCGCCAACACTGCATAATTTTGGCTTTTCAGGCTCAGAGAAGTATCAGCTGCTGTCTGTAAATTCATTACTCCTATGCGCGTCTGCTTATTTATTTTCCCGCTCAATCTCGCTCCGGCAATAATTGGTATCTGTTGCCCTTGATTCAAGCCGATGTTCCTTGAAAAGAAGGGCCTTATCTGCCTGAACCCGAACTGGCCAAACAAATCACTGTTTTCGATAAAGAATTGCCGTTTTTCAGGGAAGAAAAGGCTAAACCTGGTAAGGTTGGTTTGCTGACGATCCACTTCCACCTGGCTAAAATCTGGGTTGACTGTGAGGTCCAGGTTGAGCGAAGATGAAACAGCAATTTTCATATCCCCACCAACATTCCCCCCGGTTTCAATGTCTGCTTTGTTTTCAATATCTCTCGATGTATTGCCAATGGCATATGGAATTATGGTAATATTCTTTCCGGCTTTAGCGGGTGGCGTATCCCATATCATCTGACCGGTGAATGCCAGAGAAGCAATATTGAAGTTGATCGGAACAGGTGACCATGCGGATCGTTCGTTGCGTTTGAGGTCGTTTCTTGCAAAGTTGATGCCCCATGTGCTTGTTCCTTCTTTGTAGCGGATAGTTTTGTATGGGATTGACATCTCAACAACCCAATACCCGTCGTGGTGTTTGACCTTGCTGGACCACTTATTGTCCCAGCTTGTAGTGACACCAAATCCTCCACCGCTCTCAATAAGGCCTTCTCGCTGGACACCAAGTGGGTTCACTGCGAAGCTGAAGCCGTTCAGATGATCATTGAAAGGATCAATAAAAACAGCAAAGGCGTCACTTACAGGGAAGCTGAAATCTCTTTTTAGAGACTGAATTACATAATCTCCCTCCAGTTCATCGTAGCATTCTGCAGCGATGTAGATATTCTGCTCATCGTAGGTCACACGTACCTTCGTCAATGTCTTAGCATAGGAAGTGTCATTAGGGAAGCTTTTGAAGAAATTCTCAGCAACTTCAGCTTGCTGCCAGTCAGTTTCTCGCAATTCTCCATCAAGAACAATGGACCCGGTAGCGCGCTTTATGGTGAGGGTAGGCTGTTCCTTATTCTCAGCGAATAATCCAAAACTCCAGATTGCAAGTAATATGTAGGAGGCTAAATATTTCAATCTTACCCTGTTTTAATCAGGTGGGCAAAGGTAGGAAAATGAATGTAAAGGGATAGTGGAAGGTCATTATCCATTTGGAGTGGATGGTTGCCAAAGAATTGCGATCAGGTCTTCTGTTTTTTCTTCCTGGCTGCTGGGAAGAGTACATTGTTCAATATCAGCCTATAGCCTGGGGAGTTAGGATGCAAATTTAGATCTGTTGGAGGGTCTTGGACAAAATGCTTATAATCTTCAGGATCATGGCCCCCGTAGAAGGTCCAAGTGCCTTTCCCAAACTCCCCGTGAATATATCTGGCCGAACCAAGAGATTTTGTCTCTCCCATGATGAGCACATCTGATTTGATATACTCCTTGTTAAACGAAGTTGTTTGGCCCATGAACCCTTTGATCACCTGTTCGTGATTTTGGCAGAGCATCGTTGGAACAATGTCCCACTTAGCGGAGAACTCGAACAGCTTGAACGAATCCATATTTTGAGGTGTTCGGGCATGTGTTCTCGTTGCATCAATGCTGGAATATTCATATACATTGGGATCCCGCTCCAGGATAAAGTCCTTAAAAGCGAAGGAGTTGTTATAATTCAGTTTGGATTGCCCGTGCGGGTCATCTGCATCACCATCGAACATAGGTTTGCAAATATCAGCTCCTTCCGCTGCCAGGGCAATGTCAAATGCATCGGTAGCTGCGCACATCGCAAATAGAAACCCACCCCCAACAGTATAGTCTTTGATTTTCTTGGCCACAGCCAGCTTCAGCAAGGATACTTTCTCAAACCCGAGTTTAGTTGCCATCTCTTCATTTGATCGGACATACTCATGATACCAGGGCCTGTTTCTGGCGCCAGCATAAAACTTCCCGTACTGACCGGTAAAATCTTCATGATGTATGTGTAGCCAATCATACAGGGGCAACACCTCGCTCAGTACTTCTTCATCATAAACAATGTCATAAGGGATTTCGGCATAAGCAAGCACTAAGGTCACAGCGTCATCCCAGGGCCTCTTGTCCTTTGGTGAATAAACCGCGATCTTGGGGGCCTTTTCCAGTTTCACTACATCCATATTTACCTCTGGATTTGCAATTTCCTGGAGGATCTGTGTAGATTGTACATCAGCAATAAGTTCATAGCTGACTCCCCTGATGGTACATTCACGTTGAATGAGGTCTATGTTCCTGAGCATAAAACTTCCACCTCGGTAATTAAGTAACCACTGTACCTCAATATCACTTTGGATTACCCAGTACGCAATTCCATATGCTTTAAGGTGGTTTTTTTGAGTGTCATCCATGGGGATGAGGATGTAAGCGGCCTGGGAGACTCCGATGGAGAATATTATAGCCAAAGCGAACAACAGACCTCTTACCTTCATATCCTGATTAATACTTATAAGATAACGTCAAAGATAACGCCATATTTTATATGACGCTAATACGATAATCCGAAGTGGAAGGTTGTCGGCTACTATTAAAACGGAGTTTGAACATCACCATCACCTTCGTCGTTCATCTTAGACGGGGCGGTATATGTCTTTGGTTCAGATCCATAAGGATCATGGCCGCTGTCGAAAGTCTCAAATTCATCGATTGACTTGAACTTGGCCAGGCGATCAATGAATTTCAGTTTTACTGTTCCGGTTTGGCCATTACGGTGTTTGGAAATAATAATTTCTGCAATACCATTAGTGGGGTTGTGCTCGTCATCTTCATCAATACCGTAATATTCTGGCCGGTAAAGGAATATCACAATGTCGGCATCTTGTTCAATAGCACCAGACTCACGAAGGTCAGATAGCATCGGCCTCTTGTCTCCACCTCTCGTTTCCACCGCCCTGCTGAGCTGTGATAAGGCTATAACTGGCACATTGAGTTCTTTAGCAATACTCTTTAAGGATCTGGAAATCATACTTATTTCCTGTTCCCGGTTCCCTTTTGAATCAGTACCGGCAGTCATTAGCTGTAGGTAGTCAACAACAATCAGCTCTAACTTGTGTTTGGCCATCAGCTTTCGGCTCTTTGCGCGCAGCTCAAAGACGGATAACGCAGGGGTATCATCAATGATTAATGGAGCATCAGAAAGTTTGTCAATCTGGGCATGCAACTGTTCCCATTCCGCCGCCGTGAGCTGGCCTTTTTTGAGTTTTTCTGCATCCAACTCAGTTTCGTTGGAGATTAATCTCATCACTAGCTGAATAGAGGACATTTCAAGGGAGAAGAACGCAACAGGTTTTCGGAACTCAACTGCAAGATTTCGTGCCATTGAAAGTACGAATGCTGTTTTACCCATGGCAGGACGTGCCGCAACGATCACCAGGTCAGCCTTTTGCCAGCCATTAGTCATGCGGTCAAGGCGTGTGAACCCGGATGCTACCCCACTCATTCCATCTTTGTGGTTCTTTGCTTCTTCAATTTGTTTCAATGCCTCTCCTATCAGTCCGGTCATCTTTTTTGGTGCTCCCCGAATCGTCCCTTCAGCTACATCAAATAATTTACTCTCAGCATTGTCCAATAGGTCAAAGACGTCAATGGTGTCATCATAGGCCTCCTCAATAACAATAGAAGAGATGCGAATCAGTTCCCTTTGAATGAATTTTTGCAAGATAATGTGGGCGTGGAATTCAGAATTAGCCGTAGAGGAAATTTTGGCTGTGAGCTGGGTGATATAGTAAGGCCCACCGACAATTTCAAGGTCTCCGTTTCGCTTCAGCTCATTAATGACCGTCAGGTAATCTGTTGGCTCTGACTTTGAAAACAGATCGCAAATTGCCTGATAAATTTTTTGATGAGATTCTTTGTAGAAGTTGTCTGGTTTGAGTTTGTCAATCACATCTGTGAGTGCATCTTTCTCCAGCATCAACGCACCCAAAACTGCTTCTTCAAGCTCTAACGCCTGAGGTGGCAGTTTTCCCTGCCCCATGTTGACAACGCCAGATGAGGCAACACCAAGCTTTGATCTGCCAGGCTTATTCTTGTTCGATTTCTTCAATGATCCTTCCAACTTCTATGTATTATTATCAGGCTAATAGCAGCAATTCAAAGGTATGTAAAAGATCAGTGCACCCCAGTTTATTTTACAAACCGTGAGCTTGTTAGTAGATTGTTAGTAAAAATAAATTGAGGGAATGCCCTTCTTGAGATAACGCAGAAATTAACTAAAGGTTCGAAATATGCCTAACCTTTAAAGTTGCCCATTGAGCAAAACTTATCGCTGCGTTGCTCAATGCGTTCCTCGGCATTAATGGCCTGGAGTTGGGGAAGGATAGATATAATTTCCTTCTTCACAATTCTAAACATTTTTTTTGGGTCTGTGTGTGCGCCGCCAATGGGTTCCTGAATAATTCCGTCAATAAGTTTGTTTTGCAGCATGTCCTTGGCCGTGAGTTTGAGGGCGTCTGCTGCCTGTTCTTTATATTCCCAGCTATGCCAAAGGATAGAAGAGCATGACTCTGGTGATATGACTGAATACCATGTGTTTTCCAACATTAGCACCCTGTCTCCAATGCCAATTCCCAGTGCCCCTCCAGATGCACCTTCCCCAATTATTATACAGATAACAGGTACTTTCAGGTCCATCATTTCAAAAATATTCCTTGCAATCGCCTCACCCTGCCCTCTTTCTTCTGCTTCCAACCCCGGGTAGGCACCTGGCGTATCGATTAGGGTAACTACGGGTCTGTTGAACTTCTCCGCAATCCGCATAAGTCTAAGCGCCTTGCGATATCCTTCTGGATTTGCCATGCCAAAATTTCTGTACTGCCGCATCTTGGTGTTTATCCCCTTTTGCTGGCCGATGAACATTACTGATTGCCTGTCCACCATCCCGAATCCGCCAACAATGGCTTTGTCATCTTTAACTGTGCGGTCGCCATGCAGTTCAATAAAGGTCTGGTCAGTGATGTGGTCAATATATTCTAAGGTGTACGGTCGATCAGGATGACGGGATAACTGCACCGTTTGCCAGGGTGTTAGGTTTGAAAAGATCTCCTTTCGTTTGTTGGTGATCTTGCTTTTCAAGTCCTTAATGGTCTTGGATACATCTACATCACCATCTTCCGCAATCTTCTCAGCCTTATCAAGTTGCTCTAATAATTTTCCAATGGGTTCCTCGAAATCCAGTAGTGTTGGCATTCGTATCCGATTATTTAAGGTTGGGGATGCAAATTTATAAATAATATACTTGCACCTCTCATTTGTCGTAATATCCTGAATGGATGTGGCAATTTTATGCATAGTATTTGGGGAGTAATTTGTAATATGCACGATACAATCTTCATGGTATGATAACTTTTCCAAATGCGAAGATCAACCTAGGGTTGCATGTCCTGGAACAGCGAGAGGATGGATTTCACAATATAGAATCAGTTATTGTACCTGTTTCGTTTTGCGACAGCCTGGAAGTTGTCCCTGATTACCAGGGGGAGTCCGGTCATTGCAGCATAGAAGTATATGGGTTAGAGGTGCAAGGGGAGCTTTCGGAAAATCTTTGCTATAGGGCTTATATGCAGTTAGTAGAACAGTATAACCTCCCGGCAGTTAACATAAGGTTGCTAAAAAACATACCCATGGGAGCTGGGCTCGGAGGGGGGTCTGCTGATGCTGCCTTCACGATCAAAATGCTGAATGACTTGTTTGAGCTAAAAATGACTACTGACTTGATGGAGGGGCATTGTGCTGATTTGGGTAGTGATTGCAGCTTTTTTATTGGGAATGAAATGGCCTTGGCCAGTGGTAGAGGAGAGATGGTCGACGCTTTTAATTCAGACATGTTAGTTGGATATCATGTGGTGGTGGTTCACCCTGGATTACACATTGATACAGGGGAGGCCTATAGCAAGATCACACCAAACACATTAATGCGAGATCAACTAGTGAATATTCTTGGAAATCCCATGGATCAGTGGAAGGATACGCTTGAAAATGACTTCGAAGCCGGAGCCTTTGCTAAGTATCCCCAGCTACAATCCATCAAGGCTCAGCTTTACGATAATGGTGCGGCATATGCCTCGATGAGTGGCAGTGGGTCAAGCTTGTATGGGTTATTCAAAGATATAGTGCCACAAGAGCTGCAATTTGGCGAGTACCAGGTGTGGTCAGGGGCAATTGGGTGATCTCATTACTTTGGCGCCAGGCGATAAAGGTAAAGTGCAAGGATGCCAAACAAGATATTGGGAATCCACATGGCAAGCATTGGGGATAGGTTTGCGTTTGTCGCGAAGGTCAGAGATACTTGCATGAATAGGATATATGCAAAACTTACCAGCAAACCAAAGGCGATGTGAATGCCAATTCCACCTCTTATCTTTCTCGAGGCGAGGCTAACACCAATAAGTGTTAAAATAAAAGTCGCAAATGGAACGGAAAAACGCTTGTGCTGTTCTATCTCATAAAAGATGGTTTTCTCAGATCCTTTTAACTTTTCAGTTTCTATAAAACTGGCTAGCTGGTGATAGTTCATAGTCTCTGCATTATTAACACGTTTCCCTAACTCACTCGGATGAAAATTAATAGTGGTGTCAATACCGTTACCCCCAGTAACATATTCTTTTGAGCCATCAATGCTGCGGATCATGTAATTTGAAATGTGCCATTTACTGGTGGTTGAATCCCATCTAATGGTGTCTGACATGAGCTTATGCTTGAGCTCGTTGCCTTCAAAACGTTCAATGGCAAACTTGTATCCAATCATATTGAGATTGTCATAGCGCTCAAAGTAAATGAAGGTATTTGGTTCAATTTGACGGTGAATGTTGCGATCTACGTTTCTAAACTTATTCCTGATGTAGGTCTCCTCAAACTGCAGTCTGGTTTCGTTAGCTTTTGGGATTACAAAGTTGTTCAGATAGAGGGACATACTTGTAATAATTGTGGCCGCTATCATGTATGGTAATAGGAAACGGTTAAAGCTCATCCCTGAGCTGAGGATGGCCACAATTTCTGTATTGTTCGCCATTTTTGACGTGAAAAAAATGACTGCAATAAAGGTAAAGAGGGAGCTGAACAGATTTACAAAAAAGGGTACAAAATTGACGTAATAGTCGAAGAGTATTTCATCTATTGGAGCTTCACTGTCAATAAAATCATCGAGTTTTTCTGAGATGTCAAAAACAATGACCACGAGGATTATCAAGCCAATGGAATAGAAAAAAGTCACAAGAAACTTGCGGATGATATATAGGTCAATTTGTTTCATAAACTACAACTTGTTCACCAGCTTCTTTACCATCACATCTTTCCATGCAGCAAATGTGTCTTGCTCAATTTGCTTTCTAGCTTCTCTAACAAGCCAGATATAGAAAGCCACATTATGTAGGCTTGCTATCTGTGCACCCAGCATTTCGTTGCTGATTATTAAGTGCCGCAAATACGCTTTTGAATATTCCTGGTCAGTGTATATATATCCCATGGGGTCTATAGGACTAAAGTCATTTTTCCATTTTTCATTCTTGATATTGATCATGCCTTCACCCGTGTACAAAGTACCGTTTCTGCCATTTCTTGTCGGCATTACACAATCAAACATATCAACTCCCAACGAGATACATTCTAAAATATTCGCCGGCGTGCCTACACCCATCAGGTACCTCAGTTTATCCTTTGGCAGAATATTGCACACAGTAGAACACATAGCGTACATGTCTTCATGAGGTTCACCAACAGAGAGTCCTCCGATGGCATTGCCATCCATATTTTGCTTTGCGACAAACTCTGCCGAGACAATTCTCAGGTCTTCATAGGTGCTTCCCTGCACTATGGGCAGCAAGGATTGTTGGAATCCATATCGGGCGGGTGTCTTATCAAAATACAATTTACATTGCAGGAGCCATTTGTGGGTCAACTCCATCGAGCTTTTTGCATAATCATATTCACAAGGATAAGGTGTGCATTCGTCAAAGGCCATGATGATGTCAGCTCCTATTGTAATTTGATTTTCAATGGCTAGTTCAGGACTAAAGAAGTGTTTTGAACCATCAATATGAGACTGAAACGAAACTCCCTCATCAGAAATCTTGCGATTCTCTGCCAGGGAATACACCTGATATCCACCACTATCCGTTAATACAGGCTTGTTCCACCCTGTGAACTTGTGAATTCCTCCTGCCTGTTCAAGAGTATGTAGCCCTGGCCTCAGAAAGAGATGATACGCATTGGCCAAAAGCATATCTATGCCAATTGACTCCTCCAGCTCCCTGGTATGTATCCCTCTCACGCTTCCATAGGTACCAACCGGCGCAAACACTGGAGTGCGAATCACACCATGATCGGTCTTAATATTTCCTGACCTGGCTGAACTCTGTGAATCCGTATGCTCTAAAGTAAATTGCAACTGTATTAGATATCAGGGTTTGCGCGGTCAAAGATAGGAATAATGAACAAGGCTAATTGGGGTACCTGGCTTGAAAATCATTGGATTTCCTACTTTTGGCTTTCTGTAATACCTGCTCAACACAAATCCAAGCAAAGTGGAGTTTAGTGCGGCAATATATGTTCTTGTATGCTCAGTGGCTATATCCATGGGGTACTTTGTGGCGATCTCTGGTTTGCACAGGTTCAAAGTACGCAACATTAAAGTAAAGGACGCTATTCCTGTCTCTGTCATTATTGCAGCAAAGGATGAGGAGCACAATCTCAGGAAGCTTCTGCCCATTATTTTAACTCAGGCCTATGATCAATTTGAGGTTATAGTGGTAGATGATCATTCTACAGATGGAACTCTTTCAGTTCTTGAGGCATTGGGCGCCAGTCACGATAATCTTAAATATGCTGGTCTTGCCCATTCGCATGGAAAGAAAAGTGCTATAACGCAGGGTATCGAAATGGCTAAAAATGATTGGCTGCTATTTACCGATGCCGATTGTTCTCCCATATCAGTTAAGTGGATATCTTCAATGATGTCGGCAGTGCTCCCTGATACTTCCATTGTCTTGGGATATAGCCCCTTTCTTAGAACTGGCGGATTGGTGAACGCAATGGCTAGAGTTGACGCGTTCTCAATAGGGGTGCAGTACCTTGCCTTCGCACTGTTGGGTAGGCCATACATGGGTGTCGGTAGAAACATGGCTTACCGCAAGAGTTTGTTTCAGAGTTCCGGTGGATTTGAACGTCACAAGGATGTATTATCTGGTGATGATGATCTTTTTGTTCAGGGGGCTGCGTCAGCAGTAAATACGACGATTGCTTTCGAACCGGATGCACAAACCACTTCGGAGAGCAAGACAACATTGATTGAACTATTTATACAAAAGAGGCGGCATATATCCACTGGGTTTCGATATAAAAAGAGCATCCTGGTGATGCTGGGGTTAGTGCAGGTCAATAACTTGCTCTTTTATACAGCTCTCGCCGCAAGTGTTTTTGAAGGAACTTTCATCTGGATTGGACTCGTTTTAGCCCTGCTGCGCTTTTATTCACAATATGTCGTTTTAAAAAAATCTGCACACCGGTTGGGTGAAGTAGATTTATTATTACTTTCGCTCAGCTTGGAATTGCCTTTAGCAGTTTTCAGCTTACTGGTGGTAACTTCAAACATTATATACGATACACGAAGATGGAGCTAGGTGATGACTCCCACTTATCGGACAAGGCCCAACAGGACTATAAGTTGGTGCAACGAGCTATCAAGGGCGACCAACGGGCCTATGCCTTATTGATGGATCGCTATCGTGACTCCATCTACTTTCTTTTGCTTAAGATGGTCAACAATAAGGACGATGCAGATGATCTGGCCATTGAGGCCTTTGGGAAGGCCTTTAAGAACCTGAAGCAGTACACCCCTAATTTTGCTTTCAGCACCTGGTTGTTTAAGATAGCCTCGAATAATTGTATTGACTTTATAAGAAGAAAAAAGAAGCGTACGCTATCAATTGACAGACGACAAGAGAATGAAGATGGCATGGAAACTACTATCCACCTGAAGTCCGACATGTTGGACCCCGAAGAGAAATTTGTCAAGAAGCAGAAAATAATGTTGCTGCATGAGATTGTCAAGAAATTAAAGCCCAGGTATCGGGAACTGGTTGAATTGCGGTATTTCCAAGAACTTTCCTATGAGGAAATCGCCCAGAAACTTGATATTCCTCTTGGTACAGTTAAAGCGCAATTATTTAGGGCGAGAGAGTTTCTTCAGGGTATCCTGAAAAATATGGAAGGTAAGATTTGACGGTCCCCTTAAATGCAATTTGACCACAGTCTTATTTCTCGTTATTTTCCAAATTTGTCTATTGATCAACAAAATCAGTACAAAGAGCTGGGTCAGCTTTATGCCTATTGGAATGCAAGGATCAATTTGATTTCCCGCAAGGATTTTGAGCATCTCTACTTACATCATATCTTGCATTCACTTGGGATTGCGAAGGTAATCCAGTTTCAACCGGGGACGTCTGTGTTAGATTTTGGAACAGGAGGCGGATTTCCTGGCATTCCCCTGGCAATCATGTTTCCAAAGGTGCGTTTTCATCTGGTAGATTCCATCAATAAGAAGATCAAGGTAGTGGGAGCGGTCAGTTCATCATTGAGCCTGACCAATGTGGACGCAGATTCCTTGAGAATTGATGAGCTGAACGGTAAGTATGATTTCGCTATTGGTAGGGCGGTTACAAAAATAGCAACTATACAGGACTGGATTGAAGACAAGATTCAGCCAAAGAGCAGGAATTCACTTAGCAATGGACTAATTTACTTTAAAGGATCAGGAGATCTGGAGCTGGAAATTCCAGGTGTGACTTCGTTCCCTCTAGCAAATTACTTCTCGGAAGATTTTTTTGAGACCAAGCTCATTATCCATTTACCTAGCTTCTTTTCCTTGTCCCAAAAGAACTTAAACTGACCCAATAGAGCGCCATAAATTAATAAAAAAGCCTGGTAACAAGGGAAGACAATGACTAGATAGACTGCTGATTTGACGGCGAAGTTAGCGTCATTGATGCCAATGAAATTGAAAACTGGCTTGCGAACAAAAACAATCGACATTCCCGCCAAAGAAAAAACCACCAGTATTAGGATAATATCTAAAGTGCCTTCAACACCCCACTTCTTCTTGCATCTTTCAAGAAATTTCATGAATGTTGCCATAAGGTGGGTTATACTTCTCCATCACAATATTCTGTATCAGAAGAGCGGGCTAAATTACTCAAAACAAAAAACTTGACAACAATTAATTAATTGGCTACTTTTGCGCCTGCCTACCGCACAAGGAGGCTCTATGTTAGAAACCAGATATGAAGAGAACATTTCAACCCTCAGTTAGAAAGAGGAAAAATAAGCACGGATTCATGGAGAGAATGTCGTCTGTGGGCGGCCAGGCCGTTATTAAACGCAGAAGGGCAAAGGGGCGTAAGAAATTATCCGTCTCAGACGAGTCAAGGCCAAAGCCAGTTTAGTAAGCTGCTTTAGGCATTCTCTCATTTCTTCCATTGCTGAAGTATCGATCTGTTCCATCTCCATTCTACAAAATCATTTGTAATGAAGAAAGCACTACTCCTTTTTGCGCTAATAGCGTTTTTTATAATGGGATTACAGAATCTGGGAACTGCTCAGTTGTGCACTCCTGATGGGACCTATACTCTACCTGGGATTTGGCCTGATAGTGCACAGGATTTTGATACGGCTTACCAATGTCAACCATATACCCAAGTTCTTACTGTTATAGTTCCGGTTGATACATTTGCCAGTGGCTTTGATCTTTGGATTGACTCAATAGTGCTTACCGGAATTGCAGGGCTTCCTGCGGGTATGACGTATGCGTGTGAACCTCCTAGCTGCGGATTTCCTGGTGGAACTTCTGGATGCGTTTTAATATCGGGCACCTCTATGACTTTGGGCATCAATCCCATTGAGGCATATACAACAACATATGTGGAAATGAAGAATTTTCCGTGGGCTTCCGTAACACAAGATGATACCATTAGAGATTATCAAATCGTTGTGGATACTTCATTATTCTTGTCGACATTTGTAGCTGATGCGAGCTGTGTTGGTGCATGTGATGGCACTGCAACTGTAGCGGCGACGGGCGGTATCTCACCGTTCACCTATTTTTGGGACGATGGCCAAACAACTTCCGTGGCGACAGGATTATGTGATGGGAGCTATACAGTGGTGGTCACTGATTCCGGTGGTTGTGTGGATTCAGTTTCCGTTGTGGTATCAGATCCTTCATTATTGAGCGTCTCTATATCCGGAATTAAAGATGTTACATGCAATGGATTTTGCGATGGCAGTGCAACTGCAGTTGTGACAGGTGGAACAGGCCCTTATACTTACCTGTGGGATGACCTGGGCGCTCAAACAGCAAGTACAGCTACCGGCCTTTGTGCCAGTACGGTGATCGTAGTTGTTGAGGACAGTATAGCGTGCACCGATACGGATACTGTTGCAATTACCCAGCCCGCCGTACTTTCCGTTGGTATTGCCAGTACGACAGATGTCTCCTGCAATGGTGATTGCGATGGAACTGCCACAGGTGCGGTTAGCGGGGGTAGTGGGCCCTATACGTACTTGTGGGATGACACGGGCATGCAAACCACTATTGGAGCAACAGGCCTTTGTGCTGATAATTATAGGCTAATTGTGACTGATACAATTGGATGTTCTGATACTGCTATTGCAGTTGTCGGGCAACCCTCAGGGCTGGTAGTATCAATTGTAGCATCCAACAACGTAACCTGTAATGCTTTTTGCGATGGTGATGCAACAGGGGCCGCCGCCGGGGGAACCTTGCCTTATACATATTTGTGGGATGATCCTGGCGCGCAATCAAATTTGTCTGCCTCTAATCTGTGCGTAGGAACTTTTGTTTTACGGGTTACCGACGGAAATGGATGTATAGACAGCGCAAAGGTAGAAATTATAGAACCCAGTGTCGTCGTTGCAACAATTACAGATACCGTTGATGCATCCTGTAATGGGGCCTGTGATGGAACGGCTACTATAACAGCCTCGGGAGGTGGAGGTCCTTATGGATATTCTTGGGACGATCTGCTGTCACAGAATACCATT
>Ga0302119_10000909_pt1 | contig 13330 bp, 10 predicted proteins | sample AG5_Tmax_MG_FD_203114 | JGI IMG/M metagenome (GOLD analysis project Ga0302119, IMG submission 203114) | Marine microbial communities from Western Arctic Ocean, Canada - AG5_Tmax | ecosystem: Environmental > Aquatic > Marine > Oceanic | place: Canada: Western Arctic Ocean | collected 2017-10-01 | reverse complement strand
TCGAAGGGGCCAACGGGCCGACCACGGCCATCGCGTCAAGCATGCTGCATGATCGGGGCGTGGTGATCGTGCCCGACATCCTGGCCAATGCAGGAGGCGTGACGGTCTCCTACTTCGAGTGGGTTCAAGACCGCATGGGCTACTTCTGGACCGAAGAGATCGTGAATTCGCGCCTCGAACAAATCATGATCGACGCCTTCAACGAGGTGGTCAAGACCGCGGAAGAGCACAAAGTTTCCCTGCGCACGGCGGCCTACATCCTGTCCATCGATCGAGTCGCCTCGGTCTATCGGCTGCGAGGAATCTTCGCATGACCATGCCACGCGCAGAGCGCTGGGGCGCCATGCCCCGCACGCCCCTCCTCGACGACGAGTCACCCTTCAAAACCATGATGAGCACCTTCGACGAGGCTGCTCTAACCATGGGCCTGTCCGACAATGAGTACCGTGTCCTGCGTAAGGCGGACAAGGAAATCTCCGTCGCCGTCCCCGTGCGCCTCGCCGGGGGAAACTTGGAAGTGTTCGACGGTTTCCGCATCCAGCACAACGCGGGGCTTGGCCCCTTCATCGGGCCTCTACGCATCGAGCCGGATCTGAAGCTTGACGAGTTACGTGCCTTGGCCGGCTGGATGACTTGGAAGTGCGCGCTCCTTGGGGTGCCCTTTGGCGGAGCCTGCGGCGGTCTGCGCCTTGATCCGTACGTCCTCTCCAGCAGCGAGCTAGAGTGCGCAGTTCGACGTTACGCAGCCACTATGATCGCGGACATTGGCCCCGAGCGAGACGTGTTCACGCCAGACATTTATGCGGACGAGCGCGTCATGGCGTGGCTGATGGACACCATCAGCAGCCACCAACGAACCACTGCGGCCTCGGCTGTGACCGGCAAACCCCAGGCCTTGGGCGGCAGCGTCGGATCGCGTGATGCGGTGGCCAAGGGCCTGCGGGCGGTGATCCGTTTGGCCTTGGCCCACTTCGGCATGCCCCGCAAGGGCCTCAAGGTCAACGTCCAAGGTGCCGGCGTAGTGGGTGGAACCCTGGCCAAACTTCTGCACGAAGATGGGTTCACCATCACGGGCCTTGCGGATGTGACCGGCGGCCTGTTCAACGAGGACGGCCTCGACATCCCCGCTGCCCTCGAATGGCGCAACCAGCACGGAACCCTGGGCGAGTGGCCTGGTAAGGCGGATCAAGTGGACCGGGACGAGTTCGTCACTCTGCCCTGTGACTTGCTCGTGCCCTGCGCCGTGGCCAATGCAGTGCACTCAGGCAATGCAGTGCGGGTGGAAGCCAAGATGATCATCGAAGGAGCCCACGGCCCCGTCAGCCCCCGGGCCGACCGCATCCTGGCCCAACGGGGAATCACAATCATCCCCGACATCCTGGCCAACGGCGGCGGCGTGGTGCTTTCCTACTTCGAGTGGGTCCAGAGCCGCACGGGCCTTGGCTGGGTGGATCAAGTCGTGGACAAACGCCTCGGACGCTTCATGCGCGAGGCATGGGATTCCGTACTGGCAGTGAGCAGCGAATTCGACTGCAGCCTGCGCAAGGCCTCCCACATTCACGCGGTGCGCAAAGTGTCGGAAGCCGACCACCAACGCGGCATCTACGCTTGACCCAAGGCGTCCCGGCCAAAGCGCCAGGCGCTAACCACGAGGATCAGGCCCAACAGGCCTTGGCCCACACTGCCCGCTACGGGTAAGTGCGCCAACTGCACTCCGATCAAAGCGCCGAGCAGGGCGCCGAGGCCCAGGTGTACGCCTCGCTCAAGATCCACGTTGCCCGCAGCGTGGTGCATCCAAAGGGCGCGCAGAGATGTGAAAGTGGCGATCGCTAGGCTCAGGGCCCGGGCTCCCCCAAAGCCCACCTCGGGCACAAGCAACAAGCAGCCCGGTACCAAGATAAGGCCGCCGCCGATGCCCAGCACGGGCACCACGATTCCCGCACCAAATCCCAGGAGCGTCATGCTCCAGTAGGCAGCTCGCGGAATATCGACCTGTATTTCGGGCGGACCTCCTGCGGATGTCAAAAACATGCGCAGGCCGATCACCACAAAAGTCACTGCAAAAATCCCCTTCAGGTGGCGCGCGGGCAGGGCGCGAGAAACCCTCATGCCTAATTGGGCCCCGAGCAGCGCACCGGGCATCGCCGCCAAGACCAAACCCCAACGCAGGGCGGAATCCGCCCCAAGGCTCTCGGTCAGGGTTGCGGAAAAGGCGGTGCAAAAAACCAACACCAGGGAAGTGGATACGGCCCGGGAGAGCGGGACCTTGAAACCATAATGTTGCAGGGGCGTGGCAAAAAGCCCGCCGCCGATGCCGCAAACCGCGCCGATCATGCCGATCAGGATGCCGCTGGACCCAAAGATCAGCATGGGCCTTGAAGGCCTAACGGGGGCAGGAGTCAATCCTCTTGGCCCTCGGTCACTTGCTCGCCCTTGGCCGCGCGTTCAAGAATCGAAGTGGTCGAGCGACCGGGAAGCACGCTGGCCAAGACCACCCGGCCCCCGTGATCCTCGACCCACTCTTGACCCACAACGCCCTTTTCACGCCAGTCCTCGCCCTTCACCAAGACCGCCGGAGTGACGGCTTCGATCAGGTCCTTGGGAGTGTCTTGGTCAAAAGCCACAACCCCATCCACCACTTCGAGGGCGGCCAAAACTTCCATCCGGTCTTCGAGGGGGTTGACCGGTCGGGAGGCGCCTTTCAAACGACCCACGCTGGCGTCAGAGTTGACCCCCACCAGAAGCAGGTCCCCTTGACGTCGGGCAAAGCGCAGGTACTCCACGTGGCCGCGGTGCAAAATATCAAAGCAGCCATTGGTGAAGACGATGGTCCGGCCTTCCCGGCGCCATAGTTCCAGGCGCGCTTCCAGCGCGCTCTTGTCCTTGAGCACCACGCCCTCGCCACCGGGGTCCCGGCCTTCGAGTCGACTGCGCAACTCGTCGGGGGTCACCGCGTGGGTTCCGAGGCGGGCAACCACAATTCCCGCCGCTTGATTGGCAAGCCCCACCGCCGAGGACAGGTTCAGTCCCGAGGCTAAGTGCAAGGCCAAGTGTGCAACCACCGTGTCTCCAGCGCCGGTCACGTCATAAACCTGGCGCGCCTCTGCTTGCACGCGCCCGTCCGTTCCGTCCTGTGATCGGTAATAGATGCCATCGGCGGAAAGGGTGATCACCACCGCGTCGAGCTGATTGCGCTCGATCAAATCACCAGCGCCCGCTTGGACCGCATCTAAATCAGGCAGTTCACGGCCAAGGGCCTCTTGGGCCTCTTTCCGATTGGGGGTCACCAATGTGGCACCCCGATAGCAAGTCCAATCCGAACCCTTGGGATCCACCAAACAAGGGATGCCCTTAGCCCGCGCGACTTGGATCAAGGCTTGGCTGACCTCCTCGGTCAAAACCCCCTTGCCGTAATCCGAAAGGATGACAGCATCGCTCTGGGCAAGAGCTTCTTGGGCCGCAGCAAGCAGCCCTTGTTCCATTTCCCCGTCAAGGGGTCGCAGGTCTTCCCGGTCTACCCGCAGCATTTGCTGCACACCGGAAAGGAAACGCGTCTTCTCAATGGTTGGGCGCGAGGGATCGGCCAGGACACCCGAGTCATCAATCCCTAGCTGCTGCAAAAGACCGCGCACCTCGCCCTCAAGGGAATCCGCCCCCACCACCGCCACCATCTGCACCTGGGCCCCCATGGCCACGAGGTTTGCCGCCACGTTGCCCGCGCCTCCCAGCCGCAACTCATCTCGCTGGGCCGCGAGCACGGGAATCGGAGCTTCTGGGGAAATGCGACTCACTGAGCCCACCAAGTAACGGTCGAGGATCAGGTCCCCCACCACGCAAATGCGCGGGCTGCCCAATTGCGCTAGGTGCTGGCGCATGGCGGGCAAGTCCAAGTCTTGGGCATGACTCATGCGTCACCTCCCTTTTCTTCCATGGCGGAAATCACCGCCATGCGCAAGAGGGGTAAGAGCAGCTCGTGCTGGCCGATCAAGGTCAAGCCCTCACCGGGCGGCCGGCGCACCACGTTGGTCTCCGCACGGTACTGTCGAATCATGTCCAAGTTCGCAGTCACCATTTGGTCAAGGTCATGCCCCAAGTTGATCGCCACGCTGACTGCCTTCAGGAAAATCTCCGGCAGGATCACCGCGCAGCCCACGTTGACCCAAACGCCGCCATTCATGTTCGATACCAAGCCGCACACATTCTGAAAGTCCGCGAGGGCCGCAGCACCTAGGTCTGCCCCATCGCACGAGGGGTGCATGTGCACGATGTCAGCGCCAATCGCTGGGTGACAGGTCACTCCCAGACCTAAGCGCACCGCTTCTGCAGGCACGGAAAGATTCGCATGGGGCGCCTTTGCGTCGAACAACTCATTGCCCAGAGCACGGCCGAAACCAAGGGACTCGCCCTCGGGCGGATGGGCACCGCGTTTGGCCGCCCGGGCCAAAGCCTCGCCGGTTTCCCGGGCGAAGCCAAACTTGCCCGCGGGCAACTGGGTGGCCACGTCCTCCGAGGTGCGTCCCACGGTGGCCAACTCAAAGTCATGGATGGCTCCGGCGGAATTCAGCACCACGTCGGTGATCACTCCGCGCCGCATCAGATCAATGATCAACGGCGCCAAGCCAACCTTGAGTACATGGGCACCCATAGCGAAAACCACCGGGCGATTCGCTCGACGGGCGGCGACAATCGAAGCGACGAGTTTCTTGAAAACCGTACCGGCATAAATGTCGGGCAGGGAATCAACGAAGTCACCAAACCCAGCTAGAGGTTCGGGGACAGAACAAAAGTCGTCGATGCTCACCAGGCTCGGACGCTCGGCCAGGGGCTCGAGACGCACGTCGCGCATGGCAGGGAAGGGGTGGGGATCGGAGCCGTTCATGAGAGTGCAGACTGCGGGGTGGGAGCGCTGGCCGGCCGATCGCGGAAGCGATCGTGCAACCAGAGATACTGCTCTGGGGCCATGCGGATCAAGGATTCGATCTCGAGATTGACTCGTGTTGTGATTTCGAGGGCGGAAAGGCCGCTCAATTCTTCAGGGTCAATCACCTTGGGGGCCACGAACCGGAAGCGCTCGGGATCCTCGGTGCCCAGGCAAGCATAGACCAGAATGGGCTTAGGCACCCGCCGAGCCAGGACCCCCAGAGTACGGTCACAGGAGGCCATGCGCCCGAAAAACGGTGCTTCCACGAAGCGCCGGTGGGCCCGCTGGTCCACAAGGAGTTGCAGCGTGGCTCCCGCCCGAAGGAGGGTCGGAAGTGCGCTCATGGCCCCGTGTCGAGGCAGACACAGGCCTCCGCCCATCTGGGCCCGGGAGCGCACGATGTAGCGGGTCAAAAAAGCATTTTTGGGCGGCTTCATGATCGCGCAGGCGGGGCCTAAACCCAAGGGGTTCAGCACGTGGGCGGTGATCTCCCACCATCCCAAGTGGGCTGACAGGCCGATCACTCCCTTGCCATGACCACGGGCCTCGAACAACTCACGAGCTTCGTCGCAAAACTCCAGGTCGAAAAAGTCCCCCACCGGATGGCCGATCATCTTGCGTCGCAGATGATCCGCACGCAGGCTCACATCTACCAGATGTCCATAGGCTTGCTGCACCAACTGGCGCACTTCCGTCTCGGAGTAAGCTGGAAAAGCGGTTCCAATGAAATCCGCAGCGCCCAAGGCATGGCGTGGATCGATCCCAGGCAAGAGCTTGGCAAGCCCTCTGGAGAAACCTCGTGACAGACCAGCGGGCAAGAAACCCCAACCCCCAACAAGTCCGCGTAGGGCCAAGTACTGGGCGCGCTCTTTCCAACCGGCGGGACCTTCATCCATCACAGGTAGGTCAACCTTGGCAAAGGGAATGGGGGCACCGCCGATGATCGCATCGAGCATAGGGTCAGCCAACCAAGCCCCCCCGCAACCCTGCGCGTTGGGAAGCAGCTTTTGGCTCCGGCAAGGTGGAGAGCAACTCATCGAGCCACTCGACTCCACGATAAATATCAAGCCCAACCTCCAAGACCCAATGCTTAGGTCCACCGACACTTTCCAACTTGACCGCGTCCTTCATGGTGGTCACAAGGGGCCTCTGCCCGAGGCCCTCAAGGTCCGCAGAAGAGTAGTCATGGTGATCGGGGAAGGTCCGGTGCTCACAGACGATTGCCCCCAAGTCGGTCAAGGTTCGCTCGAACCCCGCGGGGTTGCCAATGGCGCTGACCAGGTCGACTTCCAGACCTGCAAGGGTCTCCACCGAGCGCGTACCTTCGGGGGTCCACAGTTTCTCCGGGCGGTGACAGCTCAGAACCACAGGCACGCCTCCAGCAGCCCCAGCAAGCCTAATTTCGAGCTTTTCGAGTTCCTCTGGGCTCACCTGATCGGCCCTTGTGATGAGCAACAAATCCGCGCGTCCAAGAGCGCCAAGGTCCTCACGCATGAGGCCCCGGGGCAAGAAGGCCTCGACCGCATCGCCGCCCTTATCGGGGGCTGGTAAACCAAGGGGCCTGGTGGCATCGACCAACACCAGATCTAAATCCCGTGCCAACCTGCGGTGCTGAAACCCATCATCCATGACGATCACATCCGCGCCTCGATCCACCAAACGCGACGCACCTTCCACGCGCTTGGGATTCTGCACATGCTCCGTCTCGGGCAAGAGCCGCGCGAGTTCGAGCGCTTCGTCATTGGGCATCCCGGGCTTGGATCCATAACCCCTTGAGAGAATCGCCGGTCGGTACCCGCGGGCGATCAAGGTGCGCACAACCAAAGCCACCATAGGGGTCTTTCCTGTACCGCCAGCGGTAATGTTGCCGACGGACACAACGGGCACGCCGACCTCTTCCACGGTCTTTAAGCGGCGATCATAAAGTCCGCCGCGAATCCGTGCCATACGGGCCACGATGGCCGCCGGAATCCGCAAGAATTCGCGCACCCCTCCGCGCTGGGCAAGCCAGTGAACAGGGTCTCGTTCCTTGGATGCCAAGAGAACCGTCCCGCCTGGATCAGAGGGTTGGGGGCGGCGCCGAAGCGTCTTCGTCCGGCACGAGTTCAATCAACCCACGCTCCATTTCAAGGAAAGCTACCTTGATCGGATTGGTTTCGCGGGTCTCCACCAAGGGCGAGGCGCCGTAGATCAATTCGCGCACGCGCTTTTGCAGCAATGCGGTCTTGTGAAAAGATCCTTGGACGGCCTGTTGAAGGCGCTGGGGCAAGGTGAGATCCATGGGCGGGTCGCTGGGTACAGGGGAGAGGACAACCCCAAGGGGGCTTGAATCGCGGGACCGATCGGCGTCCGGGGGGACTTGCTCGTCGGCCTCTGCAACGCACAGGATAGCCGCTACCCGGGCCCGGGGGCAAGGGCAACCAACGGTTTGAGGGCATTGGAGAGGTCCACGGTCAGGTGAGCCAGCAATGCGGGGGGGAATGCACGGACCAATGCGGCCTCAAGGGGCCAAATCTGATCGCGCACCCATTCGCATTTGCGGGGGCCTCCGAGGGTGAAGAACTCGCCTCTCAAGCGCCTCTCCAGCACGTCTTGGGCCCCATCGGTCCAAATGACGCGCTCCAGATGGCTCAAGAGGGAGGGATGCAAACCTAGGGGCAAGGCCACCACCCGCAGTCGGTCGCCCGTCGGTCGCTGGGCGAGAGCAAGGTCCGCCTGGTTCAAGTCCAAGGCCTCGCTGGCCGCCACCAAGGGATCCCCAGCATCAAGGCCAGGGACCTCGTCTGGATTCCTCAGCCACTGATATCCATCGAGGAACTCAACCCCGCGCCCCTGGGCTGCGAGCCCCGCCGCGAGATCCCGGGCAAAATCCCGGACTCCAGAGCAACGCCGACCGAGCACGCCAATGGTTGCCCCATTCCCTGGGACCTCCAAGCGTTGAATCAACTGGGCCACCGCCGCTCTGCGCTGGTCCAAGACGTCACTGAAACAATCGAGCCCGGGAATCGTCGCCTCCGCCTGCACAGATTCCCCGCGCTGGGCATACCCCCGGGACAGATGCACATGGGGAATCCCATTGGCCCAGGCCGCATCCCGATCCCCCGCGCGATCCCCCACCATGACCGCGTGGCGCGTGTCAAAGGTCGACAGCAAGTCCCCAATCATTTCGGCCTTGTTGGCGATGCCTGGCGAATCCAAACAGCGCGCCTCACGCACCCAACGCCCCACACCCAGGCCTCCCAAGATCGCATCCAGGTAACTGGCCGAGCAGTTGCTCGCGACTCCAATGGGAATGTTCTGCGCAACAAGCCAAGCGAGGGTCTCCTCCACTCCGGGCAACAACCCCGCCCGCCCTTCGTCCAACAAGCGATGTTCCTCTTCCACACAACAGTCAAAGAGGTGCTTGCGGTCCGCCTCGCCCATCTCCGGAAACGCCGCCAAGAACGCTTCCTCCAAGGGCTGCCCCACCATCCCCATCCAAACGCTCTCCTCGGGCACAGGCCGATCCCAGCCCAAATCCAAAAATGCCCGCAAGGCCCCCGCCCGCGCCGCATCCGGCCAAAACCGATCGGTGGCCACAAGGGTCCCATCGAGATCAAAGATCACCGCCCGGGCCATCACGTTTTCCGCCATGGGTGGATCCTAGCGACTGCCGCAAACCGGTAGTACCGTGCCAGGCACATTATTACCGGTTTGAGTCCAAGATCCGATTCGCCTCTTGCCACAAGGTTGCGGCGCTCATGTGCCAGATGAACGCAATGCCCTTACCGTCGCCACTGGCCAGGTAATGGCCATCCGCAGAGAACGCAAGGGCGTAGACCGTGGCCTGGTGCCCCAGTAGATTTTGCCCTGCGGCGGCGAGGGATTTCGGATCGGTTGCCATAAGGGAAATCTCGCCGGAGGTGCTTGCGCGGACCAGCTGCTTGCCATCCGGGGAAAAGGCCAAGCAGCTGACGGGGGCGAGCGACTCCCGGGGCAAGGGCTTAGGTGCATTGACCTCGGGCAAAGCCTCGGCGAGCCAGAGCTCCCACCCGGTGGAATCCAATGGACTTGTGGCCACCGCCAAGATTCCGTTCCTGGGGTCGAGGGCCAAGATAGCCTTGCTCATATCCCGGGTGGCAAGGTCCGCGGGGAGAGGAACCAGAACCCGATCCCCGTTAGGGGGCCAACGCCAAAAACCCAGCCCCTCCTGCGTCGCACTGGCCAAGAGGTCACTCCCGCCGTGGGAGCTCACCACAGCCCAGGCGTTCCCGGAGGCCAAGCTTGGCCCCAACGCTTGCCAAGCGTTGTTGCTCTTCTGAAGTGTGCGCAACCCGCTGGCCGTGGAAACCCAACAGTGATCCCCTTGCCCATCAAAGGCCACCTGGGCGGCGCGTCCCCAATCCTCGGGCAGGCTCTTATCCGACTCGACCTTCCATTGACCTTTGCCTTGAAGAATCTCAAATTGAAGAATCACAAGCCGAGCAACTGCCCCAGACTCTTCTCCCCGGCAAAGGAGCGCCAAGGTCTCGAAATGCTCTCCGACAAACCTCGCGTCCAAGATCCTTTGACCCGGATCCCAGTTCAGGGGCAAAATCTCGTCGGTCTCTACCCTCACCGGGTCATGACTGAAAATCCGGCCGCAAGAAGTAACCAAGATGAATCCTCCCTGGGGAGTGGCACAAATTCCGGTCACGCCGCCGGTGACCCCATCCAAGTGAATTTCGCCCGCTGAATGCAGATCCCAGCTTTTCAAGTTGTTGAAGGAAGAGCCCATGAGAACTGCGTCATCTTCGGGCATCAGACGCACACGGGTCGCAGCCCCCAAGGGGATCGTGAACTCCCGGCCGCCGGCATCAAAAACACGGGCGCTTGCATCCCGACAACGGACCAGCAAGCGATCGTCGCTCCCTTGAAATACGGGCTCACGGGGTTCGATCAGGCCGCTCGCCTCCCATCGGAATTTCCCATCCGGCCAATACATGCGCAAGGTGCGATCCTCGTGAATCACCGCCACCCCATGTTGTTGGGAGATCGCAGCCCCCGCTACTTGGCCCCGGAGAGTCGTGGGGTCCAAGGTCTTCTGAAGCCGCAGCGCCCCGTTTTGCAGAACCCAGAGTTCGCCCATCTTGCTCGGCCGCAGGGATAAACTTGAACTTGCGGCATCCAAGCCAAAACGACTGGCGGTTAAGAGCAGCGTGCCATCCGGTGAGCAAACCGCATAAACCCCGTATTCAGATGCGAGGGTCACAGGAGGTCCAAGGGCCGCGCCGTCGCTGGCATCCCAAGCCCACATGCGCGCGGGCTCCGAGGCAACCCGCCCCCAGGCAAAGATGATCTGGCCATCAGCGGAAATCAACGCTCCACCCCACTGAATCATGTCATCGGCACTGGTCTCGGTGCCCGCCAGAAGGATCGAGGTGAATGTCTTGCCCAATTCCAAATGACCAAGGTAGAGGGAACCGCCACCCCCAGCCTCAATCCAAAGGGGACCGCGCTTGGTGCCCAGTGCCGCAAGTAAATGCGCTTGCTCAAAGCACGGATCCCGTTCGTCACCTTCATTTTCAAACACCTCAAGGCTAGTGCCAAAGGCCGAGCCCGGCTCCGCGTCCCACATCACGCAAGCTCCGGCGCCTTCCCAACACAGTTGCGCCCGGGGATCCTGCGCCCCCTTGGGAATCCCCGAATCCCAGACCCGGGCCGGCGAACCCTCTTCTTCGATGTGGAGTAAGTGTTTCCCCACACCCGCCAGAAAACCGCTGCCAGCCGTGGGCTCCAGGGCCCACAGCCCTCCATCAGATTTCTCCCCTAAGGCTCCGCTGAGGCCAACATCCTTCGCCCGATGATGCCTGGCCAGGTTTCCGCGCAAGAGATTCAGAACTGGCCCCGGCTCAAGAGGATCCTCAAGGGATTGCAAAATGTCCCTCACCAGTACGAGGTCTCCCGAGCTATTGGGATTGAGCAAGACATCCACCACCCTTCTATTTGCGGTGGAAATCCGACCCTGGCTTTCGAGTTCCATACGCTGGCTTTTGACTTCCACCAAAGTCCCGGTGATCAGCACCGCGGCCAAGACAAGGGCCACGATCCCCGCCGCCAATCGGGGTTGCTCGGCGCAAAAGATCTTGAACCGCTGCCAAGGCCCTGGTTCCCGGGCCTGGATCGGCATGCCCTGTCGCATAGCCTCCAAGTCATCAGCCAATGCCGCCGCACTCTGGTAGCGGCGACCGGGAGTCTTCGCCAGAGCCGTGCGCAACACGAGGGCCAAGTCCGAGGATACCGCAGGGTTTTTTACCCGCGGATCGGGAAGCGGCGCATTCAAGATGCGATGCATCAAGCCCGCAGCCGTGGCCGCTTCAAAGGGACGCTGCCCCACCACGGCCTCAAAAATGGTTGCCCCCAGGGAATACACATCGCTGCGAGCATCGAGCTCATCTCCCAGCACCGCTTCGGGCGCCATGTAAGCCGGCGTCCCCACCTGTACCCCCTCAGCGGTCAGCAGACTAGAATCCGAATCCGTACGCCGGGCCAAACCAAAGTCCAGAAGGACCGGCGCCCCTGCCCCGTCGATCATGATGTTCTGGGGTTTCACATCCCGGTGCACGAGACCCTGCCCATGGGCATGATCCAATGCCCTGGCAATGCGTTCCATTTGATGCAAAAGGACCTCTAGGTCCTCGCCTATGGGCAAGGACCTTTGCTCAAGATGCTCAGCCAAGGATTCCCCCTCCACCAAGTGCATGGCAATGTACGGCACACCGTCGTGTTCCCCCGTGGCCAGCACCTCGCAGATCGCAGCGTGTTGCACGCACCGAGCCAATACCATCTCGCGCTCAAATCGCCGCCGAGCCTCCTCCTGAAACTGACGACCCGGGCGCAGAATCTTGAGGGCCACGGCCATGCTGCGGGGTGCCCACCAAGCCAAATACACAATTCCCATGGCGCCGCCACCGAGTGGCTGCAGCAAGCGAAAATCCCCAAACTCCTGGCCCTCCCGGGCGCCTAATCCCTCATCAGAGGCCAGTCCTGTTTGCACGAGAGAAGCAAATCTGCGCGTTAACTCTTCCGCCAAATCCGGATGCTGGCGTGCCGTCCGCTCGACCTCATCCGCCCAGGTTTCCGGATCCCCCTCCAAGCAAGTCGCCAAGAGACCCTCCACATTTGCCTCGGGATCCGGGGAATTATCCGCTTGGGTAGTCATGAATCTAGAACTTGCTCAGGGGCACGGCAGCGAGCCATTGGACAGGAAACGAACCCCTCCGGAAAGAGCTTCCATGGTAGACTACCTGCGCCTGTATCGCCGTGAATCCCCCCGAAAACAACCCGTCCACATCCTCCCGCGAGCTCCTCCTCGCCGCCCAAGAGGGGGACCTTGCTGCCCAAGAGGCATTGCTAGAGTTGCACCTACCCAGTCTGCGAGCTTTTGTCCGCCTGCGCTCCGACCCAGCCTTGCGTGCGAGGGAATCTGCCACGGATATTCTGCAGTCCACCTGCCGCGAAGTCCTGCAACACCTTGACCAACTGGAGTACCGCTCAGAAGCCGCCCTCCGAGGCTGGTTGCACACGGTCACCTTGAACAAGATCCGCGAAAAGCGGCGCTATCACTTTGCCGAGCGTCGCCGTCCGGATTGTGAAGTGGATGATGCACAACTCTCCCAACTTGTCGGCGCCTATGGTGCCCTCGAATCCCCAAGTCAGGGAATCATGCAGGCGGAATTGATCGAGCGCATGGAGCAAGCCTTCGATCAGCTCTCCCCCGACCACCGAGAGGTGATCACTCTCTCGCGTATCGCGCGCCTATCCCAGGCTGAAATCGCCACCCGCATGGACCGCAATGTGGAAAGCGTGCGAAAACTCCTCGCCCGCGCCCTCGTCAAGCTCTCGGCGCTGCTGGACGGTTGAGCCCATAACCCGGGGGATTCCCCAATTGCCGCGTCCGGTCTGGGAAACGGGTGACTTGTAGAGGGCTGCGCCCCCTGCACCCCGAGAACTTATGTCCGACGAACCCGAAAATCTCCACTCCCCCCTGAATCCGCCCAACTCTGAGCCCACCGGCGGGATCGATAGAATCAAGGACGCCACCGGCTACAAGTCGCAGAATTCCAGCCTGCGGAAGTTGATTGTAACTACCATCGGCATGGCGCTCTTGCTGGCCATGGGCTACATGTTAATGCTGACGTTGCTCGCGGAACGGCCCCAGTTCGTTGGATGGAGACTCGAACCAACGCCAAGGTCCAGCGAACAACTCTCGCCTGTGATCTGCGTGCGTCCAGTGGGATCACCCAGTCAGCAGTATGTCATTCGCGGCGTGGACACGGGAGAGATTATCTATGCCATGCAACCTAATGAGGATTGGCGAGGCCTCAAGGTTGCGCGCAGTCTGAGTGGGGAATTCCAGGGTAAGTTTGAGGTCAACAATCCCTCGGAAAC
>Ga0302119_10000908_pt1 | contig 13337 bp, 24 predicted proteins | sample AG5_Tmax_MG_FD_203114 | JGI IMG/M metagenome (GOLD analysis project Ga0302119, IMG submission 203114) | Marine microbial communities from Western Arctic Ocean, Canada - AG5_Tmax | ecosystem: Environmental > Aquatic > Marine > Oceanic | place: Canada: Western Arctic Ocean | collected 2017-10-01 | reverse complement strand
GGCGTAATTGACAAAACTTGTTCGACAGTAAGGTTCTCTCTGCTGTTCGCACCTCGTGAACTACCTTGACCGTTATGAAGTTTAGCCTTTACCCATTGTTCTCTCGTGTATTTTACAGAGCTTCTCAGTTTGTGTATTATGGGTTGGCCTTCTCTATGTAGAGCCTTTACCACGTAATAAGACACCATTCGTCCATTAGACTTTTGTGGCTTGTATATGATTTTTTCCCCTACTAACGGAAAATCTATTGAAGGATTTGTTTCAGCGTTTTCGTACCAATCAATTAACTTTAGGGTTGTGTATTCGCTGTGTTGCCCCCCTCCATTCCCGCCCCCTAAGTGGCCTCTGCAATAAATTGGTTCTCCGATACTCTCCTCTATAGCGTCTAGAAAAAGGTTATAGGTTTTGTATTCTTTCTTTATCCATTCGTGCGTAAATGGTACAATGCCAGCTTGTGACCCAGAAACGATTTCAACAATACTTGGGGTTTTATCATATTCTTTTATCCACCACAACATGAACTTCACTGCGGAATCAAAGTCGTTCCGTTTGTATTTTCCCTCAAAATTTTTTACAATATCTGGATGGTTGGCTTTATGTAATCCATTTTTAATTGAATGTTCTTTAAGGTATCTATCTAGAGTGCTTTGACTCACCCCAAGAATTTTGGCTGCGCCCTTAACGCCGATTGTCTTGTCCTTCCACTTTGGGTGAGGAAGCTTTATGACCTTCTTAACTTTTTCTTCGTCTAGAGTGTGGTACTTTCCCTTACTACCGCTCCACTTGGTTTTCGTTTTGTCATACGTAATGTTTTCCCTTCTAATAAAATATTTAAACGAACTATATTTAAAACCTAACTCCTCACCCAAGTGCTTAAGGACAAAATTTTTCGGTGCATCATCAAGCTTATTTTGGATTAGCTTCTTCAAGGCTTTTTTTGACCTTTTGTCTTCTGATATTAGCTTTAAGCACGTTTTGCTCATTGCTTCTCCTTTGGCCAAAATTTCGACATTGTTTTCATTAGGAATAATTTTCCTTCTCTGTTCAAATTCGCTAATGCGCCAAAAGCCCAATCCGCTGGCCAATCTTCCAAAAGCACCCGATCCACCATATCGTGACATCCCATACATAATGGAACTGTGTACTCTCCTCCACAACGGGCGGGAATCGGAAAATGATGCCATTCCACGTTTCCCTTGGTTAAAACCACATCGCACGTAAAACACCGATCTTCGTCAATTCCCTTTGTTCTCTTTTCCTTGGGCATCGTATATCGTCCACTATATAGACATTCTGGGTTGGGGGAAAAATTACGTTTTTTTCCAAACCCACATGGGCTCCGCAAATTTTCCAGTTTTTCCTTTCAGCGCACCTGAGTTGGGTCTGGTTCTCATCTGGTATCCGTAGCACCCAACATATTCCGCACCCTTGAGAGATTTGATATAATCGTTCATCGGGTCACAAATTTTATTGATTGTGTGATTTGAGTATACGTCACTTATGTTAAGGACAAGATGCCCGTTGGTTTTTAAGTGGTCCCAAGACAAATCAATGGCTTTAAACAAAAATTCATTTAACCAATTTTCCAGTTTTCTGTATTTTTTGAATGATTGGTTGTCCTCTTGTGTATATCTCTCAATGTTAAAATAAGGGGGAGAGGTAAAAACTAAATCAAACTCTCTCTTGTTCAACACGGCGTTTTCAGCGCAACAATTAAACAATTCTACTTTTTTATTTGGGACATCGTAGTGATCAATCATTCGAGTGTATCCATCGAATAATCTTTCGTTCGGGTCTATCCCCACGTAAGACTTCGCATCGCTGGCCAAGAACCCGCATAAACGGTCGCCCCAACCAGAGCTAAAGTCCAAAACATTTTCCGCGCCAAAATAATCGTATACTGCTTTTGCTGTGGACGGCCTGAACTGACTCGCAATGTACTTCCTCAAGCCGATGCAACTCCGCAAGATTTTAGAGTTTACTTCTTTCATTTTGAGGCTCCACAGAGCATTTAAAAGCGTTAGCCTAAATTTCTCTGTCGTCCACGACCTATACGGGCTCGGGGCGTTGATGGAATCACAAAGCCAACGATTATATTGCTGGTAAAAATCAGAAGCCTTATTTCCAGTGGTGGAACAACCAAAAAGCACGTCGGCCAAAGGGTATTTGTAATCGTACCGAGTATACCAATTCTCCTGCGTCATAGCTCCTAGATAGTAGAAAGACTGGAGTTCTTTAAACGATTTCTTCGCGTCAGCCTTTGTCATCTCCCGCATGGGCATGGGAAGGTTATTTTCCCCGATAGCGTCGGAAATCAGCTGTTTAATCTCGTCTTTAGTATTAGACTTATTTAGCTTCTGCCAATTTGCGGGGGAAATACTTATCTCGTTGTCTTTTACCATCTTCATCCTAGATGACGTTAAATAACTTTAATAAAATTATAACTTGAAGAGTTAGGGTACAGAAACCCAAGAAGGTACGCAAAAACTCCATTAAATGGTTGTACCGATCCAACTTAAACTCGACCTTCTTAACCCAAGGGGCCGTATCCCCATATTTGTCAGGTTTCTCCTCGTTCATGGAAGGACTATAGCATGACTCGATTTACTTGTCAAGCCAAGAAATCAATCCATAAATATTCATTAATACTAAGGTGAGAGACATCGCGGCGGCTGGATAAGCCTTAGCCCTAAGACAGTAGATGCCGACCATTGCATTCCCGAGTATCCAACACGGCCAACAATAAAGGATATAACTAGCGTTCAGGTAATATCCGAGGACTACCAAGCTTGCTCCAATCCACCCTAACGGTCTCAACTTTGAGTCGGGGCGGTCTTTTTTTGGAATTTCGTTTTTCAATTTTAGGCTTTAGTTTTTTGTCTCGTTTTTTTGCCTTGGGCTCTAGCCGACCACAGCGAGGACATACGCAATAATTTTCGTGCATATTCTCTGAACATCCACCGCATGTTTTCATATCAACCTTTGACTCTCTCGACTATCCTTGAAAAGGTTCTTTTCCGCAAGGAAACATGACCTCAATAAGTTGGAGTCTATCCCCAAAAGGCTCCTTAGTTCTCCCACCTCGTGGTCAGTTAGCTTATCAAGCTCAACTTTAGACAAGTCCTCTTCGCATTTAGAGCCAGCCAGTACACCCATATTGAAAACAAACCTCTCATCTTCTCCGAAATCATACCCTTCTGGGTAAAGGTGCTTCGCACAAAACATGAAAAGGTTTCGTCGCCACCTGAACATCTTTTTGGAAGTTCCCATGGTGTACCCAATTACAAAAGCCTCATCCTTAAGAAGGAGTCCTCTGCCTAAAAGAATATGTACGCAATCATGAGTAAAAAGATCAACGTATCCAGCAAATAGTCCGATATCATATTTTGGATTTTCTACAAGTTTAATTACTAGGGGGATATCTTCTTGAGCCAACGCAAAGGATTTCATGCTGTCCCTTGCTTCTCCCAGTGTAATTTGCTTACCTAAGCGAATGTGCCATTTCTCAGAAAGTATCTGGGCCTCCGCTTTTGCCCATTCCCTCATAGCTCTTTCGCTACTCTTGTGTTGCCTTGGTGTCATTAGCTGTACAACCACCATGCAGTTAGCAATGCTATTATCAGAGCAACTTCAATAGTGTATTGACCATTGAAAAACAGAAAAACGGACGTAACCATGATTGACAAGCCGATAAACAAATCTTTCCAGTTTTTTATACTCATCCATTATACTGGTCACCTAACTTGTGTTTGTCTAATAAAACTGAGTCAACCAATTGGTGATGTTTTCACCGAAAACCCCTAAGATTACGCCGACTGTGGCAAGCGTTACAAACATTATCAGTAGGGCTATTGTTTCTTCGTCCATCCCAATGCCTCGCTTATGCTCGGGAATTGTTGGACGAATATACCCCTGATTTCATTTGCAATATCTCTGTGCTCTTTTTGGGTGTTTGCCTCTGTCCTTAAATTGATATAATGAATCCAGCTGCGAACAGTTCCGTTCATGTACATCGTTGTCTCCGTAGCCAAAGGGAGAATGCCTCTCGCGCATTCTTTAGCCACCCCAATCTCAATCAAATGTTTGTACGAATTCATCGCCGCTTCCATGGAAGCGTTTGCTATTTTGTACGCTTCGTGTTGGCTGTCTAACTTGTCGCTGCTACTTTGGCGATTTTTCTCTGCTGGAGAACGAAGCTCTAGATTTTCAAGTTGTTGTGCCTCGCTGTACCTCTGGCTAAATTCTTGAAAGCTGAAACTTCTATGACGGAGTATTTGCGCTGCTATACCTCTACTTGTTTTTATTTCGACACACATATTTGCAAGCTCAAAGGGGCTCCAGTGTTTGTGCTTGATAAGAAACCCGAGAAGCTTAGGCGCAGTTGCCTTATTCGTTTGGTTCTTCGGGTTGGAAACCCTAGCGCAATAAGCGATAAGGTCTTCCGCGTTCATGTCGCTGTGACATGGTTGGGTAAGGGAAACTAGTTTTACATTCATCACTCATTCTTTCGCGCCTCGCTTACTCGCCCTGACCCCCGCGCATTTTTCTGACTTGTACCTTTTCCTTCGTATAACCCCATCACGGTCATAATAGTCCATCATGTTTTCAAGCCTGTACAGGGTGTCCCCCATCTCTTCGACAATTTCTTCACTGTAGTCTTTGTTGGGCTTATTAAACTGCTGTATCAGCACCGTAGATAGCTCGTTCAACTCCTCGACACACTTGAGGTAGTCGTACTGCTTTAGTGATTCCTTTTTTCCTTTATATATCCCACTCATCTCGTGCTTCTTTAAATATTACGTGAAAGTCTTCTTTCGGGTTTTCTTTTGCAATTTTAACAGCCGACCAGACTATCTCTGATGCCATGTTGTATATCGCTGCGTCTTCTAAGTGTTTTTTTACTGCTTCTAGTTCTTTAGCTTCCTTCGGCATAATTTCTAAGCACTTTCTACTTTATTCCAATTTGTGTGGGGTTTTTCTCCGACCCACTGAATCTGGCTGCCTGTGTCCCCATTAAACCAATAGTGAGCGACGTGTATTTCTGTTTCTCTCTGAGCCTCTTCAATTGTGTCTGCCCCATCAGCGATGTCGAGTGCCCTCTTAATGTAGTAAATGTCATAAATAGAATCTATAAGATTAGCGTCGTCTTTAACTCTAACGTGATCATCTACAAAAGATTGAGCATCATCAAGAGATGAGAAATGTAATTTACCTCCATCCATCCATCCAGCGTAGCCGTTCCAAGTGAGGTCGTCTTCTTCGTCGAAAGTCATATACTCTCTCTGGTAAGCGAAGCTACCTCTAATGTTTTTGCTGAACGTCCACTCGCCTTGGCCGCGCTCGTAACAATAAACCCTATAATCCCAACGCTTCCATAAAGAGCTTTCTTTCTCTGGCCCTTTTTCGTCATCCTCGTATTTACAAGTGATTGCAATAGCTGGTATAGCCGCCACAGGAACCGCCGCTTTAATGAAATCTCTTCTGTTCATTGCTAAAAATCTAACAATTCTACGTCGAACATCAAAACAGAACTAGGAGGGATAACTGGTGGACGCCCACTCGCTCCGTACCCCAGATCAGGAGGGATAGTCAGAGTCCGCTTCTCTCCCTTTCTCATGTCAGACAGTGCCTCGTCCCAGCCTTCGATAACCTGCCCAATGCCGACCACAAACTCGAATGGCACACCTCTCCCCACAGAGCTATCAAATACCGTACCATCGGTAAGGGAGCCAGTGTAGTGCACTTTTACTTTTTTATTTACGCCGACTTTTTCGCCTTCGCCTGTTTCGCTGACAGTATACTTCAGCCCACTTGGAGTTGTTACTTCTTCGCTCATTCGTATTTTTTGTAAAATTTGCGACGTTTCCTGTCTTCCACCTCTTTGACTTTTACTCCCTCTGTAAGTTCCCCTTCTTGTCTAGCCACTAGGATAGACAAACAAAAAGTATCCATTTCTTCCGGGGTAAGGTCTTCCTTCCCCGTGCTTGCTAGAGCGTACAAAGCGAAGTCTTTATCCCACTCAAATCTGTAAGCGTAAGTCTTCTCCTCCTCATTGTACGTTTTTTCGACTATCTTAAAATGCCCAGCATTACCCTCTTGTTCTTTTCTCTCTACATCACTAAGGATATTCTTAATTCCTTCTTCGTCCGTTTCCCCTTTTTCAACCTTCTTTCTTTTTCCAACAACACCTTTTTTACCCACTGGGGCATTCATCCTGCCCATAAGCTCCACGGCCTTGCCAGTCCGTCTAGATTCTTCTACCGCGCTGTGAATTCGTTCACCAGGTTCTGGTCCGTCTGTCATCTTATTAATCTCCCGTTGCTGGTCTACTTATCATAGGCCCAGTGAAATTCGTTTTCCATCTATTAGTTTATTTATTCTAAATATGTGGAATTTCTCTTTTACTTTTGCCTCGATTTCTAGGGCAAGCTTATCTCGACAGGCTTCTGAGGCCAAGTTCGCTTGGCCCTCGGCCTCGGACTCAAGGACTCTCGTCACGACTTCCTTAAATTCGCTTTTCATAGTATATCGTCCACCATGGGCATCTTTCTTTGCTTGGGAAAATTTTAGCTTTTTTCTATCTCAAAAACTTTTTTAACTTCGCTGAGTAGGGTCGCTCTCTTTTCTTCAGAAAGCCTCCCGTCTTTCGCTTGCATGGCTCTCACGCAAGGGGCAAGTGCCGCCACGACTTCTGCTAAAAACTGGTCTTCCTCGCGCAATTCTTTGGGGTATGGGAACTTAGCTTGTTGTCCCTCTGTATCTTTGGTGTTAAACTTGAATGTGCTCATTCTCATAAATTATACCCTAGTCTTAACTTAAGTCAAGAAAAAAAATCCATGCCCCCCTTGTCCGTTGCTTACAAACAATGTCTCTTCTCGTGAAACAACCCTATCGCACGAGCAACATTGCAGCATTTTAGGATTCCCGGGGGCATGGATCGGTATTGAGAACTATTTGCCCTCAAAATTTATCCTTTCTCAAGTTGTTTAATGGCGTCGTCTCTTTCAATAATCGACTGATACTCTTCAAGGAAGATAACGGCACTAGTAAGACTGCGCAAAGCTGCGTCTTCGTTCTCAGCGGAAAAAAAATCATAATCTAAGGTCTCTATCAGCCCTACGATCTTATCCATCTTTTTGTTTGATTGTCTCGGGTTCATTCTGATCTTTGATCCACTGTTTCATTCTGTTGCTTGGAAGGAAATTTAATATTTCTTTTAAATCAGACGCATCGGCCCTGCTTACTCTAGCTTCTCCATCTCTTTCGGGTAGAAATTCCACATTACCATCTATCATCCTTGCTAGGTCTAAAACACTGGTGCTTTCTCCAGTTCCTACATTTATTATAGAGCCTGAGATGCTTTTATTCTCAGAAAAAGCACTTAAAATATTACATTCAACCACATCATCAACGTGGACGAAATCCCTTTCCTGAGACCCGTCCCCATACACCTTTAGGGGTTCGTCGTTTCTCTTGGCTTTTAAAAAAGCCCCCACAACGGGAGCGTGGTCACCCCGCGTTGGTTGACGTTCCCCGTAAACATTAAAATATCTCAATGACACAGTTTCTAACTCGGAGTAATCAGAGAAAACTCCCTCCCCCATCACCTTACTTACGGCGTAAGCATTTAAAGGTTCTGGCCCGTAAATAGACGCAGACGAAGAAAAGACTACCCTTTTAACCCCGAACACGCTCGCGCAAGCTGCTATGTTTTTTGTACCTTGCAGGTTGTTCTGAATTGTTTTGCGAGGATTTTCAATTGCTTCTCGTATACCTGACAATGCCGCCAGGTGGAAAACGTACTCTGGTTTTTCTTTTTCAAAGACAGATTCTATCTCGAAACGTTCGCAAACATCCCCCCTGTAATTTGTGGCAGAATCATTCCAATAAAAAGAGTCATGACAAGTCGAAGACTCGTTGTCTACAACAACCACCTCATGATCGTTTAGTAAAGAGTCTACGAGGTGACTGCCAATGAAGCCCGCCCCACCCGTGACAAGACACCTACTCATAAAAACGATGAAAATCAGAATCAGGATTTATGTCGTAAATTTTTCCCTTTTCGTGTAGGCATTTAAAAAAAATCAGCTCCAACTTGGGGTCGTGAATTCTCCCCATCGTTTGCTTGTCTCCGTAATGATGGTAGTTATCGCTATCCATGTCCCACCAATCAAAGCCATACATATGAATCTTATCGTACGTTCCCATGTCTCCTTGTCTGTAGTACCTGTTATCGTCTGCTATGGGGTCGAGAAGATAGCACCAAGCAGCTATGGCTCCAGTAGAGTAAGTTTCGTAACTTGCGCTTCTCCTAGCATCTTTGGGTAAGCCAGCAAATGTACGCATAAAATTGTTCATTTCCCAAAGTATGTGGGGAAAAGTTTTCAGCAATGTTGATGCGTTACCAGCATCACGAATTTTACGATAGGTCTTATCTTCTGTTGCCTTCCACTGCCAAGAGTGCTCGACAATTAAGTCGTATTCTTTCTTTAGTCTTATGGGGTCATAAATAGTGGTCCACCAATGGTCCGTCTTGGTTCCGACGTATTTTTCGTACCCATCTATGTGATACCAATTAAATCGGACTACGGTATCGTAGGAATCAATAAGGTCTCCAAATTCATGCGCCTTAACGGATGGACCGTTGCCTATTAAAATAATACTGCTCATCGTTAAGGTGCGTCTTCGACGGCCTCAATGGCTTCGTCGAGGGGTTTGCGGCATGTGTTATTAGACCTTCTCCAGCCGTGTTTCTCTCGCCAAGGTTCTCCCTTGTCTATGCACTCCATTATTCTAAAAATTGTATCGCAAGATTCTACACCAAACCAATTCCCTTCCCCGTATATATTTTCTTCCCAGATTTTCTGCCCTTGATAACTAATACGCACGTCGTTTTCTGAAACATTTAAGCTTAGTTTTTGGTTACCAATATCTATAGCGACGTACAGGGGGCCACCCACGTATTGTGACATGTAAGCAAGTTCTCTAACGACACCTACGGTAATCATCCCGCCTCCAAAACATCCTTGAGGGATTCTAAATGATAAATGAACCAGCTGTCCCCCACCCTATCTTCGGCTTTGGCTCCGACTTTACTTTTGGCGTCCTCCACCCGGGCAACATCAATTATTTGGTCCAATAGCTCTATGGCTTTTTCGTTTTTCATGGCTCCTTTATTATGAAGTCCTCCTTGTGTTCTTTTTTAAGAGTTTTACAATATTTTTTGGCCTTTTTGAGACCCTCTTCTGTAAGGGGGAAGGCTCCGTAAGTGTGTTTTCTCTTTTCGCAAATTACGATGTAACATTTCTTTGAGGATTTTCTTTTAGCTGCTTTCTTCATTATTCTTAAAGTAGGTTGCTATATTCTCTTCTTCCAAGTTTAATCTCCGTAAAATAAACTGTATCCGTGTCCTTTTTTTGGGCATTGATGGGTGACCAGGGGGAAGGCGTTCCATTTCGGTCAAAAGCACGTTCAATTGTCCCTCCCACCAGCTTACGCTGGTCTCTAGCATAGAATACTGGAACATGGCTTCTTTAAATTTAGACTTGTCGTTCTTCATATAAAATTTAAAATCACTTCCTCATCAATCAAGTCCAATCTGACGAGAAGTTTCGGGACTCCCAGTTTCTCCTTTCTTCTCTCCGCAAAGGGCAATAGGCAGTCATGGCAAATTCTTACCTCCGGTTTCTCCTCCTCAAAAAAGTAACTAATTTTACGATTGTCAAACAGCACCCTATAATCTCTCAAATTGTACGACAAGCCACACTCAGCGCAAACAAATTTTCTTTTTTTTGTTATGTGAGGGTGAATCAAGTTCAGTTGTATAATGGGAATCTTTTTCGCCATCTATGTATGTTATTTTACATTTAAAATTTAAAAAATCAATTAAATATCGTAATCTGTTACTATTTCAAGTAATATCTTATCCCCTGAAACAAACCCCTCTGCGTGTAAGTATTTGAGTATCAGCAGAGCCTCCTTCTTTGATAGATCACCGCTCTCATCGAATATCTTTACCTTCTTCTTCTGTGAAAGTATTTCGACCTCTAGACCATTAATGGTTATCTGGGGAGCCACGTAATTAATTACACTTGACTTAGGAAAAGGTTTATGTATAATTTTTGATCCTGACTAAAAATAGTCAGTTGTTAACATAAAAAAACACACATGAAAACACTAGTAGCTACAGCAGCAGTAATCATGCTCTTCGGAGCGGGTTGTACAAGCACCGTAACCCTTGGCCCTAAAGCCAACGACAGCACAGTCTTAGGAGCGTCAGCCGACGCGGAGGGAGCAAGCGTAACCTTGCCCCTTGTTAAGGCTTCGGTAGGTACTACCTCGGCCACCAAGGCTACCAAGAAAAAGTAAATTAATCTTTTAATTAATTTTAATTGAACACGACCTCGCTTTTTCGAGCGGGGTTTTTTTCTATTTACGTGTAATTAAGTTTGTGATGAAAGATGTTGGCCTCAAACTTAAAAATCTCACACGAAAAGTAGCCGATTCCCTGATTAAGTATCAAATAACCATCTACTTATCGTTAATTCTAGTTATTATCTTCATCTCCCTCTGGGCCTCTCGTGAAGTCTCTCACGTCAGGGAAGTTGCCCTTGCAAAAAGAGAGAACATCTTGCTGCGCTCAGTCGTAGAAGATTGCGAAGATGCTATAAAAATACAGAACGAGTTAATCGATCTCCAGTCAAACGCCATCAAGAAATACGATGATAGTCTCTACAAGGTAGGGGAAGCCTTAAACGATCAGAGTAGGCTGATTAATGATTTGATAAACTACTTAAAGAAAATCGACCATTGGCCACCCAAGGAACCAAGACCAATACCGAATCGTTCGGATGCAATATAAATTAAAAAAGGAAACAAATTATGAGCGAAGAGAAAGACCACAGATCGCAAGAAGAAATCGCCGCTGATATCATGTTAAAGGAAGCTGAAGCAGCACTCAGGGCAGCCGAAATAACTAAGGTAAACGCGGAGGCAAGGAAGGCTGAGTATCTAGCTAATGAGGCAGAGCTTAAGTACCACGAAGCTCGACAGAAGTTTGACCGAGCGCAGTCGCTGGACGAAATGAATTATCTTTACAGGTTCGACGGAGGCGTTGACGCAAGCTCCGTAAAGACGTGTATGAAAAAGCTCACAGAGTGGTCAAGGCTGAAGCCCAAATGCGACATCGAAATTGTTTTCTCTTCTCCCGGAGGAAATATTATTGATGGGTTCGAATTATTTGATTTTATCCAAGACTTAAGAGTCAAGGGACACCACATAACGACAGGCTCCTTGGGTTATGCAGCGTCAATGGCTGGAATTCTGTTGATGGCTGGAGATACTCGCTGGATCGGACACCAAAGTTGGATGATGATCCACCGTGCAGCCTTCGGGGCTTATGGAAAAACGTTTGAAATCGAAGACGAAGTTAAATTCGTTAGAAGAATTGAATCCAGAATCCTAGACATCATTGCCTTAAGATCGAAATTAACAAAGCAAAAAATTAAAAGAAACTGGGATAGGAAAGACTGGTGGATTTCAGCAGACGAATGTCTGGAACTTAATTTAGTTGATGAAATTAGGGGCATGATGCCCGAGTACAAGTAAGCTACTCGTTTGTGGTTGGATCGGCCTCCTCGCTGGGAGAGGGCTCTTCGTCAGGGGTAATCCTTTCCTGCTCCTGTCTTTTGAGCTCCTCTATTTGCTCCTTAATGTGGTCTATATCCTCAGAGAAGTCTATTTCTATAGTGAAATAGGGGTCCACAGGCGTAAGCCATGTTTTTTTTCCATTCATAATTCCAAAAAAAAAGGAGGTGCAACACGTCTATGCTACACCCCCTTAACTACTCGCCTACTTTTCGGGCCTATGTCTGGTGGTAACAGTCGGACCTGAAACTTACTTTTTACAAGAGCACCCACAATCAGCGGCAGAACAAACACCCGACTCACAACAAGGAGAGTCGCATTCACAGTTGGGACAGCTAGAGCCCTCCCAGTTGCAGCCGATAGCAAAAGCCGTAACGAATAGCAAAGTTATTAATTTTTTCATCTTTTAAGCCTGTCTTTAATTTCGATAGGGTCGCCTGTCTTTAAATCTGTAACTCTCAATCTAAATGGAAACTGTTTTTGGGCCAACCCCTTTTTCCCATCTTTAGCTTCTCCATCTTCCTTCTCCTCCCTCGGGCTATGTTCAATAGGTATCTTCTTTAAGTCTTCCTCAGACGGCATTGCAGCACTAGCATCTATGGCCCACTCGATCTTGTTCTTTTCGCAGTAGGTAACCATCCGACGAATGGGAACGATGAGGTTAAACCCTTCCCCTGCCCCCCGGACGAGCATCCCCACATACCTAACGTTACCGTCGTGTTTTAAGAATACTCCACCCCCACTAGAACCTGGGAACGCCACGCAAGTTGTTTGATCAAATACGTGTTTGTTTATTTGTTTTAAAATTCTACCATGCTGTGAGTAAATCCCGTCCGTCATACTATTCGCGCCTAATTGGCCAAGCAGGGAGCCAACGTGTAAGAGGTCTGTCCCTAATTTGGGAATGTCTTTCTCAAGATAGAACATGACGCTACCAGTCACAAAATTATACTTACGAACTCGTAGTAGTGCTAAATCGTGTCCGTCCGTAGCGTCACTATACTTTAGTACCTCTGCATCCATCTGGAGACGACCAACGGTTCTGCCGCCTTGCCTGATCTCTTTAATAATTACAGGGTCTTTAAATTCTACAATGGTCTCAGGCTTGCCATTTACCAATACTTTTCTTTCCTTTCTCAAGTTGTCTATCACATGCCCAGCAGTCCAAACAAAGTTCACCAAATTTCCATTAGAGTCCTTCCTGGAGAAGATTACCCCCGAGCCTTCGCCCGCGCTATACGCGCCTTCTGATCTAATCGTCACAGATACATTCTGAAGATGCTCTGCCGTAGATCGTTTTTTCTCTGCCCCAAAAGAAGATAGGGCGAAAATTATAGTTAGTGTAAAGAGATTGATGGTTTTCATAGCTCTGATCTATTGTAGATTTTTCTGCTGAAAAGTTCTAAAAAATCTGCCTAAAGAAGTGTAATTTTTATTGAGGTGAACCTGATCATATCTGCCAGTCTAAGCACAGACCCCCCTTCCGAGGGGTTATACTTCCGTTTGCTTACAATGATCGCTCAAAAAGACTTAGGCTATGACATCGCCTTGGAAGCAGATAAGGAGCTAATAGACTTTTATTACCATTTTTTAAAGAAAAGGGGTTGGTACGACTTTGTGGACGGCCTTGTTACGCCAGAAGAAAACGAAGAAGGGGTAAGAATAGATACCTCATTATCTTACCCAAGAAC
>Ga0302119_10000907_pt1 | contig 13346 bp, 22 predicted proteins | sample AG5_Tmax_MG_FD_203114 | JGI IMG/M metagenome (GOLD analysis project Ga0302119, IMG submission 203114) | Marine microbial communities from Western Arctic Ocean, Canada - AG5_Tmax | ecosystem: Environmental > Aquatic > Marine > Oceanic | place: Canada: Western Arctic Ocean | collected 2017-10-01 | reverse complement strand
CCCGCAATCAAGAAAGCGGCTCCTGCTGCCGAGTCGAAGTAAGCAATTTAGAAAGGAAGCGACATGTCTGCCGAGACTCTCACTATCGAAGAAGCCAAAGCCGCCAATCTCACTCTCGTCGAAGACGGTGAGAAGGGAGGGCAAGCCGTGCACGATCTGATCGTGGCCTACCAGGCGAACCGCCGATCCGGGTCCGCGAACACCAAGACTCGCGGAGAAATCCGGGGAAGCGGCAAGAAGATGTACCGCCAGAAGGGCACCGGGAACGCCCGTCACCGCACGAACAAGGTTCCGATCTATGTTGGTGGTGGAGTGGCGCACGGACCGCGTCCTCGCGATTACTCGAAGCATGTTCCGAAGAAGATCCGCAAGCTTGCGCTGCAGCGGGTGCTCGGGGACTGCATCGCGGAGGGATCCATCCAGGTGGTCGATTCCTTCGAAGTCAGCGACGGCAAGACCAAGTCTTTTCAAGCGGCTATCAGAGCCCTCACGGATGCCGTCAAGGTGCTCGTGGTCGCTCCCAAGTTTGACGAGAAGACGCTCCTCGCTCACCGCAACCTGCCCGGCGCGATGTGCCTCCCGGTCAGTGAAGTGAGCATCGAAGAACTCATTTATCACGACGCCATCATCCTGACCGCGGACTCCCTCGAGGTGCTCGCCCAACGGACCAGCTAACGCGCCACCCACACTGAATCATGAGAGACATTTACTCCGTCATCGACACCGTGCGGCTTTCCGAGAAAGCCACTCTGCTCCAGGAGACGAACAACGAATACGTTTTCAAGGTGGATCGTCGTGCCAACAAGCTCGAGATCAAGCGGGCAGTTGAGCAAGCCTTTGGGGTGAAAGTGACCGGTGTCCGCACCGCCAACTACGCTGGCAAGAAGAAGCGCGTTCGTCGTTCCGATGAAGGAAAGGCCGCCGCCTGGAAGAAAGCGATGGTTCGCCTCAAGGATGGCGACAGCATCGACCTGATCTAACCTATTCACGAATTTTCAACCCGCTGGGCAAAGAACCCCGACGACATCGCGAGCCATGCCATTAAAAAGCTTCAAACCTGTGACTCCCTCGAACCGCTACAAAATGTGGCCGACCTACGAGGAGATCACCAAGACGAAGCCCGAGAAGAGTTTGACCGAACCGCTCCCCAAGAGTGGTGGCCGGAATAACCAGGGCAAGATCACCTGCCGCCACATTGGTGGTGGTCACAAGCGCAAGTATCGTCTCATCGACTTCAAGCGTCGCAAACATGACGTGGAAGCGAAGGTGCAGGCGGTGGAATATGATCCCAACCGCACTTGTCGCATCGCCCTCCTTCAATACTCTGACGGGCAGAAAAGCTACATCCTGTGTCCGGTTGGACTGCAGGTTGGGGCGACCGTGATCTCGGGCGAGGATGTTGCTCCCACTCCGGGAAATGCCATGCCTCTCAAGAGCGTCCCGCTCGGAACCGCGATCCACAACATTGAGTTGCGTCCCGGATCCGGGGGCAAGATTGCTCGAGCAGCCGGCCAGCAAGCCGTTCTTTCCAACCGGGAAAGTGGATACGCCCTGATCACGATGCCTTCTGGGGAGATCCGTCGCTTCCACGAGAACTGCTTTTGCACCATCGGCCAAGTTGGCAATCGCGACCACATGAATGAAGTGTCCGGCAAGGCTGGTCGCACCCGCTGGAAAGGGGTCCGCCCGACCGTTCGCGGGATGTGTATGAACCCGGTGGATCACCCCAATGGTGGTGGAGAAGGGAAATCAAAGTCTGGAGGTGGACGTCAGCACCTCAAATCGCCTTGGGGCCATACCAAGGGCCAGCGCACCCGTCCGAAACGCAAGGCGAGTGACAAGGTGATTATTTCCCGTCGCAAGTCCAAGAAGCGCTAACCACTCTGAATCATGCCACGTTCCCTTAAAAAAGGTCCCTTTGTTGACCAGAAGCTTCTCGCCAAAATCGACCACGCGGTTGAGACGGGCGACAAGAAGCCGATCAAAACCTGGAGCCGTCGCTCCATGATTACTCCCGATTTCGTGGGGATGAACTTCCTCGTGCACAGTGGGAAAATCTTCGTGAACGTCTATGTGACCGAAAACATGGTGGGTCATAAGCTCGGTGAGTTTGCCCCCACCCGAATTTTCAAAGCCCACGGCGGCGTCGGCAAGAAGTAAGCCAGAAGATCTCAACTCTCCCTCTCATGAACCACTACACTCACAAATCATTCCTAGCCGCCGCTCTGGTGGGTTGGGCTGGACTGGGTGTGGTGCAAGGGCAGGATCAAGGCGAACTCGCCAGGCTCCGAGCCGAGAAAGCGCGCCTCCAGGTCCAGAATACCAATCTCCAGGAGAGCCTGATCGAGGCCAATCGCCGCGAGAAGGATTCCGCGTCTGCCCTCGCGCAGATCAAGCTCCGTCTCGAGGCCCTCGGCAAAAACCTGATCGACAGCGGAGACGACCGGCAGGTCAAGGCTGTGGCTGACATGGCGGTGCTCGACCGCCGTCTGCGCAAATTGGAGGAAGCGGCGATCCGTCTTTCCGCCAGTGTGCAGGGCTATCTCAAGACCGCGATTGCCTCTGATCCCGAAGCTCGCGCCCAAGTGGAGGCCCGCCTTCGCGAATTGGAAGTAGAGTTGGGCTTGCGCAATCTCCCTGACCGGAATATCGAGCGGGGAAATCTCCAGCACGCCAAGGTAAAGAGCATCGACGAGAAAAGCGGTCTGGTCGTCCTGAACGTGGGCGACAAGGAAAAGGCTCGGATCGGAATGATCTTCAATATCATGCGCGGTGACCAAGTAGTGGCGGAAGCAATGGTCGCCGAAACCCGCCCCGATATCTGCGGGGTCTTCGTGCAACGACTCGAAAACGAAAACAACCCGGTGCGTTTCAACGACACCGCCTCTCTTAAAACGAATTAAACTCTCTAACCATGGAAGTTCGCTCTATTTACAAGTATGCTCGCATCTCGCCCAAGAAGGCTCGTGATGTGGCGCGCGAGATCCAGGGTCTTCCGGTGTCGGATGCCATTGATACCCTTAACTTCACGCCCAAAAAGGCTGCTTTCCTGATCGGAAAGACCTTGAAGAGCGCAGTGGCCAACGCCGAGAACAACCACGATCTGGCGGCGGATACCCTGCACGTGAAGGAAGCGAACGTCTCGGACGGCCCCTCCTTCCGGCGCTTCAAGCCCCGGGCTCGTGGATCAGCCAGCGCCATTAAGAAGCGCACCAGCCATATTTACATCATCCTGACCGATGAAATGGAGGTCGAGGAGAAACCCAAGCGCGAGTCCAAGCCGAAGAAGAAGAAGGGCGCGCCGAAAAAGGAAGAACCAATCGCTGAAGAGGAAGCGCCCGCGGAGGTCGAGGAAGAAGTTCCTGCCGCCGAGGAAGCTCCGGAGGCTGAAGCCGAAGAAGTAACCGAATCCACCGAGGAGGCTCCCGAAGAGGAGTCTGCCGAGGAAGACAAACACTAAGACCGCTCCTTAACACAAAGTATTATGGGACAGAAAGTAAATCCCGTCGGATTCCGACTCGTCGTTAACCGTGATTGGCGTTCCAAGTGGTATGCCGAAGGCGAAGACTACAAGGAGAAGCTGCACGAAGACCTCCGGATACGTAAGTATCTCAGGGGCCGTCTGCAATTCGCAGCTCTCTCCAAGGTCGTCGTTGAGCGTGCCTGGAACAGTGTGCGTGTGACGCTCCACACCTCCCGCCCCGGCCTCGTGATCGGACGGAAGGGTTCGGAGATCGAGAGAATGACCAACGACATTTCGAAGGTCTGTGGCAGTGCCCAAGTCAAGATCGACATCGTGGAGGTGCGTACCCCGGAATTGGATGCCCAGCTTGTCGCTGAAAATGTGGCCGTGCAGCTTGAGCGTCGAATCAGCTTTCGCCGCGCCATGAAGCGCGCCTTGCAAACCGCCATGGATTTTGGTGCGGAAGGCATTCGAATTCGTTGTGCCGGCCGTCTGGGAGGCGCCGACATTGCGCGGGCCGAGTGGTACCGCGAGGGCAAGGTGCCCCTGCAAACTTTGCGCGTGCCCATTGATTATGGATTTGCGGAAGCAAAGACCGGTTACGGCATCATTGGCGTGAAGTGCTGGGTCAACCGCAAGGAAGATGACGGCAAAGAGGGCAGCCGAGGTGGTCGCCCCCCACGCCGTGACGATCGCCGGGGTGGCCCTGGTGGACGTGGGCCCGGCGGACGCGGACCAGGTGGACCTGGCGGACGTGGACCCGGTGGACCCGGACGTGGACCCGGTGGACCTGGCGGTCCAGGACGTGGACCCGGTGGGCCCGGTGGACCAGGACGTGGACCCGGTGGACCTGGCGGTCCAGGACGTGGACCCGGTGGACCCGGTGGACCAGGACGTGGACCCGGTGGACCCGGTGGACCCGGTGGACCCGGTGGACCCGGTGGACCCGGTGGACCCGGTGGACCCGGTGGACCCGGTGGTCCTGGCAATAAACCTAGCTAAAAGGAACTAAAACGATGGCTCAGATTCCAAAACGAACTAAGTACCGTAAGTCGCAGCGCGGCAATCGCGGAGGCAATGCCAGCCGTGGGGTGGACGTTAGTTTCGGCGAATTCGGTCTCCAGTGTCTCGACCGGGGTTGGATTACCAACCGCCAGATCGAAGCCTGCCGGATAGCGATCAATCGTTACCTGAAACGGAAAGGAAAAGTCTGGATTCGCATTTTCCCCCACAAGCCCATTACCAGCCGTCCGCCTGAAACGCGGATGGGTAAAGGCAAGGGGCCGGTGGAAGGCTGGGTCGCTGTCGTGCGCCCAGGAACCATGCTTTTCGAAATCGCCGGGGTCCCCGAAGGCCTCGCCCGCGAAGCGATGCGCCTCGCATCCTACAAGCTTGGCAATCGCACCCGCTTTGTCACTCGCTCTCACCACTCTGCGTAAAGAACCCCAACCGAACGCCTGATCATGGCCCAATCACCAATCATCGAAATCCGCGAGCTGAGCTCCGAGGAACTTCAAGTCCGCTTGCGCGATCTGAAGCAGGAGGGACTCAACCTGCGGCTCCAGCAAGCCACTGGCCAACTCGAGAACAGCGCCCGGCTTCAACTGGTGCGCCGCGAAGCGGCTCGTGTCATGACCGTTTTGAACGAGCGCCGCCAATCGGCTGCCGCCTCCCAGTAATCGAACTAACCTGAACTCATTTTCATGTCTGATACCGCCGAAAAGAAACAAGGACTGCGCAAGCAGCGGGTAGGCAACGTCGTCTCAACGAAGATGAACAAGACCATCGTGGTCGAATTCATCGCCCGGGTGCCACACCCGAAGTTCAAGAAGATCATCAAGCGCTCGAAGAAATTCTACGCGCACGACGAAAAGAGCGAGGCCGCGATCGGAGATAAAGTCCGCATCGAAGAGACTCGGCCAATGTCGAAACTCAAGCGCTGGCGCCTCGCTGAAGTGCTCACGCACCACTAGACCCCCACCTCGCCAATCACCTATCCCACTATTTGCCATGATCCAGATGGAATCCAAAGTTGAGGTCGCCGATAATACCGGGGCCCGCGTTGCCAAGATGATTGGCGTTATCGGAAAGGGAGGCAGCAAGAGTGCCAACGTTGGTGACATCATCACCGCACACGTGAGGGAAGCGATCCCCACCGCCTCGATCAAAAAGGGCACGGTGGTGAAAGCGGTTGTGGTGCGGACCGCAGCCCCCATTCGGCGCCGTGACGGCTCGGTGTTGCGCTTTGACGGAAACGCCATTGTCATCATCGACAAGGACGGAAACCCGCGCGGCACCCGCATCTTCGGACCGGTGGCCCGCGAGCTTCGCGAAAAGAACTTCATGAAAATCGTCTCACTTGCACCGGAGGTGCTGTGAGGTCGGAGCATTCCCAGCAACTATTCAACCAATTTTCAAACCATGTCCCGCATCAAGACTCACGTAAAACCCGGCGATGAAGTAGAAGTCATCGCAGGAAACCACAAAGGGAAGAGGGGAGCCGTCCTGGAAATCCATCCCGAGAAGGAGCAAGTCATTGTGAAGGGAGTGCGCGTCATGAAAAAGGCGGTGCGCCGCTCCGAACAGGAACCTGATGGTGGCATCCTGGAGAAGGATGGCCCCGTTCACATTTCCAATGTCAAGAAGGTCGGCTGACCAGATTGACGCCCAGTAAACAAATGCGCTTAAGCCTCAACCAGAGCTGACCCGCTATCATGACACCAAGCCTATTAAAGCAATACAAGGAGACCGCCGTTCCGGCGCTCCAAGAGCAACTCGGCCTGAAGAATATCAATCAGGTTCCGAAGTTGGATAAGATCGTGGTCACGAGCCACGTTGGACACACCCAAGCCGAACGAAAGACGGCGACGGAAGACGTGATCGAAGAGATTGCCCGCATCACCGGACAGAAACCCAGCGTGGTTTATGCCCGAAAGAGTGTGGCCAATTTCAAGGTGCGCGAAGGGGAGGCCGTTGGAGGACGAGTCACTCTGCGGGGCGCTCGCATGTGGGAATTCCTCGATCGCTTCATCAACGTAACCGCGCCGAACATTCGTGACTTCCGTGGATTTTCTCCGAAGAGCTTTGACGGACGCGGTAACTACGGCCTCGGGATCTCGGAACAATCCATCTTTCCGGAAGTCGAACTCGACAAGATCAAGCGCAACATTGGCTTTGATCTCATCTTTGTGACCACGGCCGAAACCAACGAGTACGGCAAAGCCCTCCTCGACCAGCTTGGGTTTCCCTTCCGCAAACCGCAGGAGAACAAGGAGAACGCGGAAGCCGCCGCCTAACGAACTACGAACCAAACTAAGATCATGGGTGTCCTATCAGATCCACTTTCCGATTTCCTCACGCGATTCAAGAACGCTTCGCGTGCGAAGAACGACCAATTCACCGCACCATTTTCCAAGGCGAAGGCTGAGATTGCCCGCATCCTCAAGGAAGAGGGCTATATCTGGGACTACGAGGTCGACACCTCGGGCCAGTGGCCGGTCTTGCAAGTGAAGACCAAATTTGTAGACGGAACCCCGGCCTTGACCGACCTCAAGAAGGTCTCGAAGCCGGGCCGCCGTCAATATGTCGGCGCGCAGGAAATTCCGCGCGTGCTCAACGGCCTTGGAATCTCGATTGTATCGACTTCCAAGGGACTCATGTCCGGATCACAGGCCAAGCGCCATAACATGGGTGGCGAATTGCTCGCCCTCGTGTGGTAACTCCAACTAGGAAATAATACGATGTCACGAGTTGGACAAAAAATCATCGCACTCCCCGAGAAGGTTACGATCAACGTCACCGCCGGCGGAGGAGTCTCTGTCGAAGGACCCAAGGGAAAACTGGAGTGGCAATTGCCCTCCGGGATCTCTGTGGACCAGGGAGACGGAGCCATCACGGTCAAGCGTGAGAACGATCACCGTAAGCTGCGGGCGCTGCACGGCACCGCACGAAGCCTCATCAACAACATGGTGCTGGGCGTCACGGACGGCTACACCAAGGAATTGGAAATTCAGGGAGTTGGTTTCCGGGCCGCGGTCAAGGGCGACAAGCTCGACCTGAGTCTCGGCAAATCCCATCCCATTCTTCACCCCATCCCCGGTGAGGTTACGGTCACCGTGACCGACAACACCCAGATCAAGGTGGAAGGCACGGACAAGCAGGTGGTGGGACAGTTCGCCGCTGAAGTGAGAAGCTACTATCCGCCCGAACCCTACAAGGGTAAGGGAGTCCGCTACGTCGGAGAATACGTTCGCCGGAAGGCCGGTAAGAGCGTGCAGAAATAACGCCCCACCAGACGAGAGACATGAAGACTCTAAATCGCAAGGAAGCTCGCAAGAAGATTCATCGGCGCATTCGCAAGAAGGTGTCCGGGACCCCGGTGCGCCCCCGTTTGGCAGCGCACTACTCCAACATGAACATCTACGTCCAGATCATCGACGATACCTCTGGCCGGACTCTGTGCGCGGCCTCCAGCCTCGACAAAGAGGTGGAGGGAACGGGCTCCAATGTTGCAACTGCCGAAAAAGTAGGTGCACTCGTTGCCAGCCGGGCTGGCGAACTCAAAATCTCCGACGTCGTCTTCGATCGTGGAGGCCACCTCTATCACGGCAAGATCAAGGCGCTCGCAGGTGCAGCGCGCGCAGGCGGCCTCAAATTCTAACACTCCTTAATAATGGTCACTCCCAACGACAACCCGTCCTCCGATCAAGATCCGGAAACCCCGGCAGCCTCCGAGACCCCCGCGGCCTCCGAGACTCCGGCAGCCTCCGAGACCCCGGCAGCCTCCGAGACTCCCGTAGCCTCCGAGACCCCCGTAGCCTCCGAGACCCCCGTAGCCTCCGAGACCCCGGCGGCCTCCGAGACCCCGGCGGCCTCCGAGACTCCTGCGGCCTCCGAGACCCCGGCAGCCTCCGAGACCCCGGCAGCCTCCGAGACCCCCACTCCTCCGGTACCAGCGGCCGAAGCCGCGCCCGCGGCTCCTTCTGCACGCCAGGATCAAGGCGGTTTTGGTGGGACTCCCCCGGAAGAGAACAGCGGCCCAGTGCTTTCCGAGAAGGTCGTCTTTATCAATCGCTGCGCCAAGGTGGTGAAAGGAGGACGCCGTTTCAGTTTCTCCGCGCTCATCGTGGCGGGGGACCATAAAGGCAAAGTTGGATACGGATTCGGCAAGGCGAACGAGGTGGCGGAAGCCATCCGTAAGGCCGGTGAGAATTCCAAGGTCAACCTGCAAACCATGGTGCTCGCTGATCATACCATTCCGCATGAGATTTACGCGGAATTCGGGGGCGGCAAGGTCCTCCTGAAGCCGGCCTCTCCCGGAACGGGAATCATCGCGGGTGGCGGCGTGCGCGCGGTGTGCGAAGCGGTCGGGATCAAAGATGTTCTCGGCAAGTCTCTCGGATCCAATAATCATGCCAATGTGATCAAGGCCACCCTTAAGGCTCTCTCTCTTCTCCGGAGCAGTGACGAAGTCATGAGCCTCCGCGGCAAGCAAAAGCAGAAAGCCCTCTAACAACCTACTTTTGAGATAGAATGAAACTTCACGACTTAAAACCCAATCCCGGAGCAAAGCACCGGCGAAAGCGCCTTGGTGTCGGTGAGAGTTCCGGCCAGGGCAAGACCAGCGGTCGCGGCCACAAGGGACAGAAGTCCCGTTCCGGTGGCGGTGTGCGTCCCGGCTTTGAAGGCGGCCAAATGCCTCTCCATCGACGCTTGCCCAAGAAGGGGTTCAGCAATGTCCGATTTCGCGCCAAGATTGCCATCGTCAATGTGTCGCAGCTCGAGGAGAAGTTCGAAGACGGCGCGACCGTCAACGAGGCAGCCTTGCGGGTAGCCGGTCTGGTCAAGGGCCGCATTGATGCCGTCAAGGTCCTCGGGAATGGAGATCTCTCCATCAAACTGACCGTGGTGGCCGATGCCGTGAGCGCCTCTGCTCGCGAAAAGATCGAGAAGACCGGAGGATCGGTCGAAGTAAGTGCCTGATTCCGACGCAGCGAATCCATTCCCTAGACGCAGCCGGTATTGATGGTTTGTTGCTGCGGCCCAATTTTCAACCCCGACCAAGACCCACAAGGTAGAACATGATCTCGGCTTTTGCGAATATCTGGAGAGTGCCCGAACTTCGGGACCGCATTCTCTTCACGCTCGTTATGATTGTGATCGTGCGCCTCGGCGTGGCGATCACCCTTCCAGGTGTCGATGCCACGGTGATCGACACCTGGCTCGATTGGCGCGTGAAGAATGACGAGGGCGGGAGTGCCATCGGAGTGCTCCTCAATGTCTTCTCCGGAGGTGCGTTGCAGCAGTGCGGGATCTTCGCCTTGGGCATCATGCCCTACATTTCGTCTTCAATCATGATGCAGCTCATGACGGCAGTGGTGCCCAAGCTCGCCAAACTCTCCCGCGAGGAGGGCGGCCGTCAGAAGATCAACCAGTATACCCGATTTATCACCATCATCATTGCGGTGGTGCAGGGATTCCTGCTGGCCCAGACCCTTCAAAATCCGGCCTCCATTCCCTACATGGAAGGAATCGATGTTCATGGCGGAGGTCCGCTCGTTCCGGACCAGGGCATGAGCTTTGTTCTGATCACAGTGCTGACTATTTTGGCCGGCACGATGTTGCTGATGTGGATTGGTGATCAGATCACCGAGCGGGGAATTGGAAACGGAATTTCCCTCATCATCTCGGTCAACATCATCGCGGCTCTCCCAGGTGCTCTGGTGCAAGCCTTCAACACCTACGTGAGTGCCGAGGCCGCTGCCGAGAATCCCTTCAAGCCCATGATTCTGGTGGGATTGGTTGCGCTCCTCCTGGTGGTGATCGCGGCAGTCATTGCCATTACCCAGGCCCAGCGCCGCATCGCCATTCAGTATGCCAAGCGGGTTCGCGGCAAGCAGCTCACTGGGCAACAGACCCAATACCTTCCCCTGAAGGTGAACTACTCCGGAGTGATGCCCATCATTTTTGCGAGCGCCATTCTTTCGCTCCCGACCATGCTCCTGCGTTCCGCCTTTGCCGGGAAAGCTTGGGCCGCCTCGTTGGGTGACATCCTCAATCCGCCCAGCATTTGGTTCTACTTCATCTCCGCTGGAATGATCTTCTTCTTCAGTTACTTCTGGGTGGCCACCATGTTCCAGCCCAGCGAGATTGCGGAGAACCTGAAACGGAGTGGAGGGTACGTTCCGGGAGTGCGTCCAGGCAAGCCCACTGCGGACTTCCTCGATTTTACGATGACTCGCCTGACCTTTGCGGGCGCGCTCTTCCTGACGGCGGTCTACATCATGCCTTCTTTGCTCACCATCACGCTGAAGCTCAACTTCGTGGTGACGAGCTTCTTCGGCGGGACGAGTCTACTGATCCTGGTTGGTGTCCTGCTGGATATATTGCGACAAACGGAGACTCACCTCCTGCAGCGCCATTACGATGGCTTCCTGCGCAAAGGGAAGATTCGCGGCCGAGGTCGCGTGCAGGGAGCTGGAGCCGCCGCTACCAGTTCGACCTTGGTTTACCTCTGGGCCTTCGCAGCGGTTCTTGTTCTGATCGCAATCGTGGCTTGGATCATGAATCGTGCCTGATCCTGATCCGGTGGAGTCTGGTAGAATAGTCCTTCTTGGGCCGCCGGCATCCGGAAAGGGAACTCAAGGTCGGTTGCTCGCTGAGCTATGGGGACTGGACTATCTTAGCACCGGCAAGCAGCTGCGTCGCGAGCTCAAGGCGGGCTCTCCTCTTGGAAAGGAGGCCGAACCTTACCTCGAAAGGGGGCACTACGTCCCGGATGAATTGGTGTTGGCCCTTGCTTTGGAGTGGAACAAACGAGCAGAGGACGGATGGATTCTTGATGGTTTCCCTCGCACCCTGCTTCAGGCGACGGAGTTGGATGTGTTTTTGAAAAACCAAAAGGACAGTGTGCGAGCCCTGCTCCTGGAGGTGCCGAGTTCGGAATTGCAGCAAAGGGTAGCCGAACGCCGGGAGTGCACGTCCTGTCCTTGGACGGGAACGCGGACCCAGGCAAAGGCCTCTGGGCGTTGCCCACTTTGTGGGGGCGAACTTGGCCAGCGGCAGGACGACGACTTGAAAAACTTCCGGATGCGCCTTCGGGCGTTTGAAGAGTTGACCTCTCCGGTGGCTGAATACTATGAGAGCTCCCAGCGACTCCTTCGAGTGAGCGGGGCAGGCACGCCGGAGGATGTCTTCCAGCGGATCACCGCTCAATTCAACCTTCAGTAATCCATGGCCAAGCGCGTCAAGATCCCGATCAAAAACGAAGCCGAGATCCGCAAAATGCGGATTGCGGGGGAGGCGGCCAGTGAAGCGCTCCAAGCCACGGCCAAGTACGTCGTGCCGGGGCGGACCACTGCGGAAGTTGATGCCTATGCGGCCGAATTGATCAAGGAACGAGAGGGCATCGCGACTTTTCTCGGCTATCGCGATTTCCCGGGGAGCATTTGTATCTCGATCAATGAGGAAGTGGTCCACGGGATCGGGAGCGCACGCCGGATCCAGCCCGGTGATCTCGTCAGTATCGACATCGGAGTGACCAAGGATGGCTGGATCGGCGACAACGCCGTGACAGTGCCCGTGGGTCCCATCACCGCAGAGGCACGCAAGCTCCTCGCTGCCACAGAGCAGAGTTTGTTTGAAGCAATTGACTTTGCCCGCGAAGGGGTGCGCTTGGCGGACTTGTGCGGAAGCGTGGAGGCCTACGTCAAGCTTCATGGTTTCTCAGTGGTTCGGAAACTCGTTGGTCACGGCGTTGGCCGCCAGCTTCACGAGAAACCGGAAGTTCCCAATTTTCGCCCCATGGAACGGACCCCCGTGCTCAAGGCCGGCATGATTCTGGCGATTGAACCGATGGTCAATGCAGGGGTGGGTGAGGTCGATTGGCTCGATGATGGATGGACGGTTGTAACGGCGGACCGCAAGCCATCGGCGCACTTCGAGCACACCGTCCTCGTCACCGAGGGTGACCCGGAGCTTCTTACGTGGCGTCCCCGCACCGCGCTGCCAGAGCAATTGGGAGTGACGCTCTAACAGTTGGCGGGACCTGGGAGGGGCCGTGTGGTCGAGTCGAATCGGGGATCGGAGAGCGATCTGAGGCCTGCGTCGACCTGGAATTTCCGCTCGGCCTAGGCTCCCCTCGACCGCCCATCGCGGGGCTGTTCCTTGGCATGAAACAGTAACACGGGTCCTCATCCGCCGGGGGCCATGCCCTCCGCGTGGAAGCTCCTGCAATGTGCACAAGGAGACGAAATTGTCCGTGGTCGGGGAGGAATGAGCGAAATTACTTCAGCGACATGATCCAGGCCGAGAGGTCAGCAATATCTTGCGGGCTCAAGGTGTAGGCGAAGCTGGCAGGCATTCCCGAATGCTTGGCATCGCTCCGCTTGGTGATGTCCTTCGGATTCACAACCACGCGCTCTCCGGTCGGCAGGTAGATCTTCAAGCTCTGCGCAGTCTCTTCCTGAATCATTCCGAAAAGCTCCCGGCCATCCTTCATCTTGAGGCTGGTCTGCTGGAATCCCTCCACGATGTAGGCATCGGGTTCGAGAATGGAGGTGATGACATAGTTCAGGTCCTGCCGCTTGTAGATCGCCTTGAGATCAGGTCCCAGCACGACGCCCTTCCCGCCTACTTGATGGCAGGCAAAGCAGGTTCCGCGGCCGAAGAAGATCTCCTGACCGTGCTCTGGGTTTGCCTTGGGCAGGGCATTGGTAACGGAGGCGATGTTCGCTTTCCGGATGCCCTGTTTGGTCAGGTAGACATGATACATTTTCGAGCCTGCGTTCCCTCCGAGCACGACCTGACCTCTCTCAACATCCTTCTTGAAAATGGAGAATTCGTCACTCGTGCTGGTGGACACGAGGAGGTCGGTTTTCTGAAA
>Ga0302119_10000904_pt1 | contig 13359 bp, 9 predicted proteins | sample AG5_Tmax_MG_FD_203114 | JGI IMG/M metagenome (GOLD analysis project Ga0302119, IMG submission 203114) | Marine microbial communities from Western Arctic Ocean, Canada - AG5_Tmax | ecosystem: Environmental > Aquatic > Marine > Oceanic | place: Canada: Western Arctic Ocean | collected 2017-10-01 | reverse complement strand
CCTTCCGGCAAATTGAGACTACTCTACGAATGCAACCCATTGGCCTTCATCGTTGAGCAAGCTGGGGGCAAGGCAACTGATGGATTTAGAAGAATTCTGGACATTCAACCCACAGAACTACACCAAAGAGTGCCCATTTTTATTGGTTCTACAGAGATGGTTGAACAAGCAGAAGAATTGATGAAACAATATTCGACTGAGGCCGTGAGTTAATTGGTGTTCCTGTGGCGCCCCTATGGCTGCCGGAACAGGAGGCCAGAACTAATAATTCCTAAACTCCGATGAACCCCACAGAACTTCTGGCCTATTACAATGATGATAAGCGCATCAACCAAATTCTGGAAGCGCTATCAACTCAAAAAAGAGCCACCATACATCTTACGAATGTAGCTGGATCACAGGCGGCAATCATAGCTTCCCTGGTGTCTTCCCGGGCAAAGGGAGCACACTTAATTGTACTACAAGATAAAGAAGAAGCAGCTTACTTCTACAACGACTTACAGGCATTAAGCGGGAAGACCCATGTGTTCTTCTTTCCTTCATCATACCGCAACGAAACCACACGGGACCAGATTGACAAGGCCAGTGTTCTAAGAAGGACAGAAGCCCTTGAACGCCTCGACGCATTATCATCCCACAGGCGGACAATTGGAATTTGTGTTACCTACCCGCAGGCTCTGGACGAAGGAATTGTTGCCAGAAGATCTTTTAGGGCAGCATCAACCAGAGTTAAAGTCGGACAAAAGTTAGATCTGGACGAATTTACTAGTCAGCTTTTTACGGCCGGCTTTGAACGTTGCAGCTTTGTTGGAGAACCAGGGGAGTTTTCGATACGCGGTGGAATAGTTGACATCTTCTCTTATTCCAATGACCAACCCTACCGACTGGAACTTATAGGTGACGAACTCACTTCTATCCGCAGCTTTGACACTGACTCGCAGATTTCATTTGAGAAGATCACTGCTGTCACGTTGGTTCCCAACCTGAACGATGAAAGAGAGGATAATCAACCCGCCCTGGCAAGAAATGACTCGTTCTTAAGCTATGTACCTGATGAAACGACAATTTGGTTCAATAATTACCAGTTCATCGTTGAGAGTGTTGATGATGCCTTTCTTAATGATGATTCACTGGCAAAACACCCGCACATTTCAATGAGCGGCAAGAAATCACGAGATGCAGATTTAGAGATCGACTTCGAATCTGTGGCCCAACCGGTGTTCAATAAGAACTTTGATCTTTTGGCGGAAAACCTACAGGCCCACCAAATGAAAAAATATAACAATGTGATCATCTCCGAGAATGCCAAACAGATAACGCGGCTCTATGAGATCTTTGAAGATCTGGCTGCCGGGCAAGACAAGTCACGTAACGAAAATCTATTTACATCAGTAATGTTGTCCATGCATCGAGGATTTATTGACCATAACATTAAACTCACGTGTTACACAGACCATCAGATATTCAACAGGTATCATCGGTTTGTATTGTCCACAAGTTTTTCAAAGAAGGCCTCTATTACCCTTAAAGAGTTTCACAATCTGCAAAAGGGCGACTATGTCGTACACATCGACCATGGTATTGGAAAATTTGCCGGACTAGAGAAGATTGATGTGAACGGCAAACCCCAGGAAGCTATACGCCTGGTTTATAAGGAAGGTGATATCCTTTATGTAAGCATCCATTCGTTACATCGTATATCGAAGTATTCTGGCAGGGAAAGCTTTGAGCCACGCATTGACAAGCTAGGATCCGGGACGTGGAAGAGCCTCAAACAACGGACTAAGAAGAAGATTAAAGATATCGCCAAGGACTTAATCAAACTTTATGCAAATCGGAAGGCACAAAGGGGGTTCCAATTCAGCCCGGACAGCTACATGCAGACAGAGCTTGAAGCTTCCTTTATCTATGAGGACACTCCAGATCAGTTCAAGGCTTCTGAAGCCACAAAAAATGACATGGAGGCAGCAGTGCCGATGGACAGGCTTGTATGTGGAGATGTTGGATTTGGAAAAACCGAAGTGGCAATAAGAGCAGCATTTAAGGCGGCAACTGATGGAAAGCAGGTCGCCGTTCTTGTTCCCACTACCATCTTAACCTCCCAACACTTTAGGACCTTCTCAGAGCGGCTCAAAGAATTCCCAGTTGACATTGATTACCTCAACCGTTTCAAGTCGGCAAAGAAGCAAAAAGAAACGCTGGCAAATTTAGAAGCGGGCAAAACAGATATCGTAATTGGCACTCACCGCCTAGTCAGCAAGGATGTAAAGTTTAAGGACCTTGGGTTGTTGATTATTGATGAGGAACAAAAGTTCGGTGTCGCCACCAAGGAAAAGCTTAAAAACCTCAGGGTGAATGTAGACACATTGACCCTTACTGCTACTCCAATTCCAAGAACGCTGCAGTTCTCTTTAATGAACGCACGAGACCTTTCTATTATTAACACAGCACCCCCCAATCGATATCCCATTCAAACTGAGCTCGTCGTATTTAATGAAGCACTCATAAAGGAGGCGATCGATCAGGAAATATTCAGAGGCGGACAGGTATTCTTCGTCCACAATCGCGTCCAGAATATCCAGGATGTAGCGCATCTAATTCTAAAACTGTGCCCTGACATACGTGTGGGAATTGGACATGGTCAGATGGAGGGTTCTGCACTGGAAAAAGTCATGCTAAAGTTTGTAGAAGGTGAGTTTGACGTGCTTGTGGCCACGACGATTATTGAATCAGGTCTTGATATACCCAATGCCAACACCATAATCATTAACAACGCCCATAACTTTGGACTCAGCGATCTTCACCAGATGAGGGGTCGTGTCGGCAGGACCAATAAAAAAGCATTTTGCTATCTGGTTACGCCGCCGCTTTCAGGACTGACAAGAGATGCAAGGGAGAGACTACAAACGGTTGAAGAATTTTCAGACTTAGGCAGTGGCTTCAACATTGCCATGAAGGATCTCGATATTAGAGGAGCCGGCAATTTACTAGGTGCTGAGCAGAGTGGGTTTATCAATGAACTAGGGTTTGATACCTACCACAAAATTTTGGACGAGGCTGTTCAGGAATTAAAAGATAATGAGTTCAAGGATGTATTTAAGACAACGGAATCCGACGATTCTGGTCCAAAGGTCTATGTAAGGGATTGCCAGATTGAAACAGACATGGAGATCCTTATTCCTGATCATTATGTAAATTCAATCACGGAACGTATCAGGTTGTACAAAGAACTCAATGAAATGAAAGATGAAGAGGCACTCATTGCTTATGAGCTGCGTTTGGAGGATCGATTTGGACCGGTACCAGGCCAGGTGAAAGATCTGCTTGACACAATGAAACTGCGTTGGCTGGGTGCCGAAGCTGGATTGGAGAAACTTGTTCTCAAGCAAGGAAGAGGGATTGGCTACTTTGTGTCAGACCGAGATTCAGAATACTATCAATCTGAGAGGTTCACTGGCGTGCTCACTTATATACAGAATCATCCCAACGAATCCGTATTGAAGGAAGATAGGAATAAACTCATCTTGACCGTGCAACATCTCAGCTCCATAGAGGAAGCCATTGCAATGGCAAATCGATTATTGAATAAAGGAGCGGTGAACGCTTAAGCTGCAACTGGTATCGGCCGACCTAGCTCTTTCATATGACGGAAATGCGCCATTAGTGCCTTCGTGAAAGTTCCATGCGTATTATATGGAACAGAAAATTCATCCGCCGTCCTCTTGACAATCTCTGAAAGAGATCTGTAGTGAACGTGACAGATTTTTGGAAACAAATGGTGCTCCACCTGATAATTCAAGCCACCACAGTACCAAGACAATATTCTGTTTTCCTTGGCAAAGTTTGAAGTAGTTTGCATTTGGTGAATGGCCCACTCATTCTCAATTGTTAATTTCTCTGTTGGCTTAGGATACTCAATATTCTCCAAGACATGGGCCAGCTGGAAAATTAACGCTAAGACTACACCAGCAACAAAATGCATTGTTAAGAAACCCACGATCCACTGTAAGAAAGTAAGCTCTGGCATTACCATCATTGGAATAACCAGTAAATAAACATAGTATAGAATCTTGGTTATAGTCAACTCAATCATCTGTCCTCTCAACGTACCTCGTGAGCCTTTCAATAAGCCAAGCTTATCGTATCTAATTAGTTGAATATAGTCCTTGTGAAGTGCCCAGAAGAACGTCATCAATCCATAAAAGAAAACACAAAAGAGATGTTGATACCGATTGATTGGCTTATATGGTGCATCAGGAGAGAATCGCATGAGAGGAACTGTATCGATATCCTCATCATGCCCATAAATATTAGTATAGGTATGGTGAAGTACATTGTGCTGAATTTTCCATGTGATCACATGCCCACCAACAAGGTTGATCGATTTACCAATCAAGTTGTTTAGCCATGTCTTAGAAGAATAGCTGCCGTGATTTGCGTCGTGCATGATGGAGAGCCCTATACCAGCTTTACCAAATCCCATAACAAGGGTGAGTACCCACATTGTCCAAAGAGGCATCTCAAGAAAGAGAATCATAAAATAAGGACCAAGAAGCATCGTGAACATCGCACAGGTCTTAAGAACCATCCACACATTTGCATTTTTGGAAACACCTTTATCCTCAAAATACTGATCTACTCGGCCTTTCAGTGTAGTTAGAAAGTCTGTCTTTTCTACATTTACAAACTTAACGCGCTTTGATGAAGTAGCCTTCTGCATAGTCTTCCTCTTTATTGATTCACGCAAAGGTACGAACCAGATTGAAACCAGACAGCATAATTAAATGTTATTCGACGAAATTACGCCCAGTCACTTGTTAATAAGCTTACTTACAAAAACGTAAAAATTGAAGTCTTCCCTGATTAGAGCTTCATTTAATTTAGACTGCAGATGGCTTTTATCATAATCAGCCATTTTTCGGTGCTGAATGAGCTGAAAGGCCTTTTCTGCCAGCAAATACGCCTTTTTGTCGTTAGAAGTTGATGAATAATGCTCTTTTGCAGATTTCAGTATTTCCGCTACACCTGTACCATTTGTGGCGACGGCCTTGATTACTTTGGGATGCCATGCCCCGGATTTGCCGGAAGCAGAGGAACTCTGGTTAATGGCAGTTTCTATATGCTTCACAAAATGATCCGCTCCTTCCCTATCTGATTTATTGACAACAAAGAGATCCCCAATTTCCATAATTCCTGATTTAATCGCCTGTATTTCATCCCCAGCTTCAGGAACGAGAACCAATATTGTAGTATCCGCCATCCCTGCGATTTCAACTTCTGATTGTCCAACACCTACCGTCTCCACAATCACCAGATCAAAACCAGCTGTCTTCATCACATCCACGATTTCAATCGTTTTTGCCGATAACCCTCCCAGTGAACCCCTGGTTGCTAATGATCGTATAAAAACACCCTTCTGATTGAAATGATCTCCCATCCTGAGCCTATCGGCCAGGAGGGAACCATAATTAAAAGGTGACGTAGGATCTATACAGAGCACACCTACCCTCTTGCCATCATCCAGCAGTTTTTGCACCATTGCATTGATCAAAGTACTCTTACCAGCCCCGGGAGGGCCGGTAACACCTATTACCGGCGTGTCATTTGAGGTGGCCTGCTCAAGGATTTCCTGGGCTCCTTCAGCATCATTCTCCACCAGGGAGATGGCCCGCGCCAGGCTTTTTATATCTCCACTCCTGATACCTGCTATCAATTTATCAAGTTCCACTATTAGCTCGTCTTATTTCCCACATCTGAATATAACGCAGCAAAATGGTATACGCTGACAGGGAAGCCAGAACAAGCCCCACAAACCCATCAAGAAACCCCCGCTTTAAAATATAGAATTGAAAGAACTTAAAGGCCGGCTTGACAATGAGATGGAAGAGTCCTATTCTTCCCGTGGAGACATCTTTGTCCATTGCTGACCACAGGGTATATCGGTGGATTTTATTGAGATAATGCCCCAGGCTTTTGTAAGAATTATGCTTGAGCTTACCTTTCATCTCACCTACTGTCCCATCAATAATCACCTCCGCATGTACTTTTCTATTCTCATACCTTGCTTCCCGGGTGAATAGCCGGATTACCCTATCCCCAGCCATACCCCCGTGCTTCACATGTCGTCCCATAAAGTAATTCTGTCGATGCACCCAGTATCCCTTGTGTTGGAGTTCCCCCCCCAATACTTTCTGTATTTCCTCTTTAAGTTCTGGCGTGACCCTTTCATCTGCATCAATCAGAAAGATCCAATTGTGAGTTGCCTGAGGAATGGTCCAATTCTTTTGTGCCGCGGAATTCTCATATTCATGCTCCAATATCCTGTCCGTATATTTTCTAGCAATAGTCACGGTATCATCAGTACTGAATGAATCCACTACAAGGATCTCATCTGCCCATTGCACCGAAGCAAGCACTTCTTCCATGTTGTCCGCCTCGTCTTTACAAGGTATAATGACAGTAAGTTTCTCCATTGAAGACATGTTTAATCGTGTGTTGATCCACTCTGAATACCAGATTGAAACCATGCAAATTTAACACAAATAGCTGTACATGTAGTTATTTCATGCAACGGCCGCTCACTAACAAGCAGCAATCATCATACACTTACCCTCTAATAGAATACGACACTAAATGTTCGAATGCACGTCCATGTTACGTAATATTGCAATGTGATGTTAGTTGGACATTGTTGTTACATACCAGGATCCATTCTAATAGGCAAATGATAAGCTATTTGTTAATCAATGACTGATAGAAGTAAAACACTGGGATTCTACTGCAGCTCAACCAGTTTTGGCGGTCTTGAACTTCATATGGTGCGGCTGGCAAGCTGGATGCAGGCACGTGGCTGGGTGATACTTCTGTATGTGATTGGCGACAGTGATATGGCGAAAGAGGGGAAGCGCTTGGATTTAACGATTCGGCCCATCAGGAGGAATAGAAAATATTTTGACATCTACGCTGCATCACAAATAAGCAGGGCATTTGAGCGAGACGGGGTTGACATCGTTTGGTTGAGAGATAACAGAGACCTAAGCGTGGCAGGAATAGCCAAATCATTATCCGGATCTAAGATTAAGCTGGTCTACCAGCAAGCTATGGCTCTGGAAGTTTCCAAGAAAGACCTGGTCCATACCATGCGTTTTAAGAAGATCGATGCATGGCTTTCTTCACTCTCTTCAATGGCCGATCAGGTAAAAGAAAACACCAAGTTTTCAACAGAACGGATTCATGTAGTCCCATTGGGAATGGACCTCAGTAAATTTGCAGAAGCTACGCCATCAAAACAAGAGGCTCGGACAAAACTTGAGCTCCCAACAGAGCCATTATTTATTGGAAATATCGGTCGGTTTGGACCTAAGAAGCAACAGGATATTCTAATCAAAGGCCTGGAACAGATTCGAAAGGATGGAAATGATGTTCATCTTCTACTGGTCGGTGAGAGCACCAAAAATGAAGGGGATACGTTCCTGAATTCGCTGCACGAGTTGATCACCAAATGCAAACTGGAAGATTACGTTCACTTTAGGCCCTACATGCAAGATGTATTATACTTTTACCGCAGCATTGATATCTTCGCACTCTCTTCTCTGAAAGAAACCTATGGAATGGTGACTATAGAAGCAATGGCAGCGGGCCTGCCTGTTGTAGCCACCAATTCTGGCGGGACAGTGGAAATATTGAAGTCAGGAGAATTGGGAGCACTATACGAACCAACGTCAGCAAGCGATTTTGCGATTAAGGTCATTTCACTTTTAGAGGACACTAACACCATGCAAGCAATGGGCGCTCTGGCTCAAACAGAAGCTTCGAGCAATTATTCCAACAAAATAGAATGCCAAAGGATAGAAGAAATAATCAGCACATTGTAATTAGCCGCACTGATGGCATCGGAGATGTAATACTCACTCTTCCGATCGCAGGAGTGCTCAAACGACATTTTCCTTCTTGCAAGGTGTCGTTTCTGGGACGTGCCTATACTGAAGCAGTTGTATCACATTGCGAGCATGTTGACACGTTTATTTCCTGGGATGAAATTAGCGCCCATTCTTCAAAGGACCAGGTAAGGGATCTTGAAAATCTGGATGCCGATGTGTTTATCCACGTGTTCCCAGTGAAAGAAATTGCACGCCTGGCGAAAAAGGCGGAGATTCCCACGAGAATAGGCACTTCACATCGGGTCTATCATATCAACACCTGTAATAAACTAATCAATCTCGGCCGCAAGAATTCTAACCTTCACGAAGCCCAGTTAAATATCAAACTATTGGCACCCATGGACATCAAGGGGGAGCTAAGCAAAACCGATATACCAGGGTATTACGGATTTCGATCAACCGGCCCTCTCTCTACAGATGCGAAATCAGCTTTAGATGATTCCCGATTTAACCTTATTATTCACCCAAGATCTAAAGGAAGTGCCAGGGAATGGGGTATCGACAATTTCGTGCAACTCCTGAAACTACTGCCCAAAGACAAATTTAACGTCATCCTTACAGGGACCAAGGAAGAGGGTGCTGCAATCAGGGGAACCCTGTTTTCAGAGAATCCCGAATTAACTGATCTTTCCGGCAGGCTGGACCTGCAGGAGTTGATCACATTAATTGGACATGCAGACGGTTTACTCGCTGCTAGTACAGGCCCTTTACATATTGCGTCAGCGTTGGGGAAGCATGCTATTGGCGTCTTCGCACCTATGCGACCAATTGACCCAGGTAGATGGGCACCGCTAGGAAGCCAGGCTAAGTACTTTGTTCTGGACAAGAAATGTGGTGACTGTAAGAACGAGGCAAAGTGCGCTTGTATCGCTGCTATTCCTCCACGGGAAGTATTGTCTCATCTACTCAAATGCGCTGATGAGTGAAAAGACATTACTGCATCCTTGCTGCAGGAATAGGGGCCAGGAAGAGTATGCTATAAAAAAACGTCACAAAGGATACGCCCGCCTGCGTTTCCAGGGTGTCTTCCGTGATCATGGAAAGCAACGCAATCCCTAGAAAAACCACAGCAACATAGTTCAACTGACCTCGGTTGATATACACCGGATAAAGCAGTACAAATATAAACCACAACAATCCTATCAGTCCAAAGGCGAGGCCGATCGACAAGTATTGGTTGTGTGGATGCTTCCTGTAAGCAGGCACCAGTGACGACTCATCTCTTTCATATTGCGCCAGAAGGTCGTCGTACACATCACCGGTTCCTACCCCAATAAGGAGGTTATCATTGAACAACTTAACGCCGGTTTTCCAGAATTCCCAACGCTGTGTCAGTGAATGCCCACCCGGATCTCCCTGGTTCAGATAATCATTAATTTGCCAGATGATGCCAAAGATCCTGGATTCAATACTTGACACCTCGGTGAACCGGACATTGGCTATTCCGTTCTCCACAGCTGTTATTTCACCATCATTCATCTGTGCCAACCCTTCCGCGTCCTTAGCTAACCCTCGCGAGGTCATATACCGAAAAAGGGTGTACTCTACAAATTGTCCAGCTTTATCCTTACCCTTAAAACGTATAGCACTGCGCTTCTCCCAGGCAGGCTCAATCTCCAAATGACAAACGTAGCGCCACACGTAATTTCCATTCTCAAGCTGATGGTTGTCCAGATCATGAAAGTAAAGCATCCCAGAAGATGTATACCTGGCTAGTTTAGCTACATTTTTCTCTTTGACTTTATAAAAATCAGATACCATATTAGCAACATATGTGATTGTAAAGGTCGGTATCAAGGTGAGCAACAATATGGAAGCACCTTTTACAACTAGGCTCTTTTGCTGCACAGCCAGGTAAAGCAGGGTGCCGAATCCTATAATGATGACAATAGACAACCCTGTTACCGACTCCATCAAAAACATAAACAGCATGAGCCACAACGAAATTGCGATGAATGTCAGGCGCCTGATTAGAGGCAGCTGACCTTGCACCACCTGATACAACAACCAGAAAAATGCCAGACATATCATCAGGGCAAATCGTATGTGTGAGATAAAGTGAGAGATCTTACGTGCATTGATAATTTCTCTTTCAGGATAACCCATCATATCCCTAACCCAGTTATTAATTGGCGTGAGTTCACCAGCACAAACAACTGTAGCTATCACAGTGGCAACCGTAAATACGGCAAAAACCTTATCAATCATCTGTCTTGACAGGGGATTTGAAGAGGTGACGAGAAACGGCAATACGATAAGCGGCACTTTATTTCTTAAATCCCACGCTGCATACTCCCAATTTGAAGTATACAGAAGTCCCATAAGATGCAGGCCGAATATTGAGGTAAATATCAACGCGGGCTTATTCGCCATGAATCGCGCTACCTTCTCTTTGTATTGTCCTTCGAGCACCCAATTTGTGGCTATGATTATTTGAGAAAGGGACATCAGCAAATTGCTGGTTGGTAAAGCCACAGCCATTACCAACAGGCCAAATAAATAAATCCTATTGTGGTTCATCTGGGTAAGAGCAACCATTTTAGCAGGGCACTGGTTGAGCAAGAATAACGCAACAAGATCAATAAAAGTGTATGAAGTTTACTTATTCTCCCCCTGGATTCACCTCGCTTACGTCTGCCCCTGAAAGTATAGCATTGTAAACCGCTTTGTCAGATAATATTTCGATGGCCTTACCAACAGTCTCATCGGACCCCAAAGCGCCCCGAACACGGCCCTTCTGAAAATAGTACCTTGTGATAATCTCATTTTTCAAACGCACCTTAATCTCAGGCTTGAACTTTTCCAGATCATCCGTCTCCTTATGGGTCAATTTCTCTTTGAGCGCTAGGTACTCCTCTTTGGCATCTTCGAAGTAATGCTCCTTCTCGGCAACCTTCTTGAGCTCTTCAATCTGCCGTTCACTTTCAGTAATGTACGTGTAATCTTTGTCTGCGAGGTATTCCACAAATTTTGCGTATTCCTCATCAGAAATCTCAAACTCCTCTGGCGGCGCTATCTCCTTATGTTCCCTTGCATACTTTACTGAATAATCAAATATCAATAGTTTAGACAGGAGCTTGCCAATAATAATTATTGGCACTTTGGTTTCCATGGTCACATCAGGATCAATTCCCCCACCATCATATACCGAGCGTCCGTTACCAGTTTTGAATTCAGTGATCAGGCTGTCAGGCACCTTCCCAACACTACCATCCACGTTTCGGTTTGAATAGTCTAAAGTCTGAATACACCTGCCACTGGGAATATAATACTTAGCTGTGGTCACTTTTAATTGGGAGTTATAGGTTAGCTTAAGCGTCTGCTGCACCAAACCTTTGCCAAATGTTTTTTGCCCAACAACAACTGCTCGATCATGATCTTGCAATGCCCCAGACACAATTTCAGAAGCCGATGCCGAACGGCTGTTCACAAGAACAAGCAATGGCACTTCCGGGTCTACCGGAGCATTCAAAGCCCGGTGCACCTTATCCCATTCTTCCATCTTACCTTTGGTACTAACAATAGTTTTGCCCTTGCCCACAAATAGGTTCACAAGGTTGACAGATTCTCTAAGTAAGCCACCAGGATTAGAGCGCAAATCCAGAATTACCCCTTCAAGTTCGTTCTTCTCTTTTAGCTCAAGTAGTGCATTTTTTATTTCACTGGATGCCTTGCTGGTGAAAGTATTCAGCTTGATATATCCAATCTTATCAGAGACCATGCCCGAATACGGAACAGGATTGATCTTTATCTCATCGCGCTCAAGGACCACTTCAATGGGCTTGTTTTCACCTATCCGTTCCACCAGCAACTTCACCGTTGTTCCAGCCTGTCCTTTTAGCACTTTGCTTACCTGGCTGGTGTTCTTCCCTTCAATCTTATTGCCATTCACTTCCAGCAGGATGTCACCTGCCAACAAACCTGCTTTGTGTGCCGGATAATCCTCGTAAGGTTCAGCAATCAATACTTTATCCCCCCGTTTACGGATCAGTGCTCCAATGCCTCCATACTTTCCTGTGATGGCGAAGCGATGATCCTCCATCTCTGACTCAGGAATATAAGTGGTATAAGGATCAAGGGACGATAGCATCCCTTCAATCCCTTCTTCAATTAGTTTGCCTGGATCAGTTTCATCAACGTAGTAAATATTCAATTCTCTGAAAAGGGTGGCAAAAATGTCAAGGTTTTTAGATATTTCAAAATAGTTATCGACGAAACCCACCGACCCTATTGAAACAACAGACATTGCCAATACAACAGATAGTACTTTGAACTTTTTCTTCATAATATATAATTTAACTACAATTACGGCACCGGATCATATCCATGGCTTCCCCAGGGATGACATGAGAAGATTCTTTTAACCGAGAGGTAAATTCCCTTAAATGGACCGTGTTTTCTAAGTGCCTCCTGCGCATAAACCGAGCACGTTGGACTAAACCTACAGGTTGAAACGTATAACGGAGAGATAATTAGTTGGTACAACCTGATAATCCCTAAAAATATCTTAGTCAGCGTCCACCTCATATATATCTGATAAACGTTGTAAAGATAGAATTATTTTTTCCTCAATTTCCTGATAGGCAATTACCTCATTCTTAGTATACACAAAGGCCAATGATATTGAATTGCCTTTTTGATTGAGCAGTTCCAGCAATGGACTTTTATTTTTACGGTATGCCTCGCGCATACGCCTCTTGAGTTTGTTTCTTTGAACGGCTTTCGAGATATTTTTCTTAGGAACAGTAATGAGTATTTGTACCGGACACCCTGGTTTAGGTTTTGATTTCAACCAGATAGTTCTAACAGGGCCTGTAGAAAAAGACTTTCCTGTTTCAAAGAGAAGATCAATAATCTTCTTTGAATGAAGTCTTTCCTCTTTTTTGAAAGATTGGTCCATCGATCTTGGAATCCCTGAGACGAACCACCAATTTTCTGACAGGAAGGGTGAGCCACTAAAAAGGGCTGCCCATAGTCTTCCTATTTCTTATTGGCAGTCTTAAGGTAATCTTCAATGGCCATTGACATTGAAGGAGCATGCGGAAGAGGTGCCCTGACACTGAGGGTCAATCCAGCATCTTCAACTGCTTTAGCTGTGGTTGGCCCAAATGCTGCAATCCTGGTCTTGTTTTGCTTGAATTCAGGAAAATTCTTGAATAAAGATTTTATTCCACTAGGGCTAAAAAACACCAACATATCATAGTTGACATTGACAAGGTCTGAAAGATCTGAGCATACAGTTCTATAAATAACACTTTTGGTATACTCCAAATCATTGGCTTCTAATTTGCTCGGAATTTCTTTCTTCAGGATATCTGAACAGGGCAGCAAAAACTTGCCGTCTTTGTGCTTTTTTAAAACTGCTATTAAATCTCCAAATGTCTGCTTTCCATGAAAGATCTTTCTTTTTCTATAAACT
>Ga0302119_10000903_pt1 | contig 13363 bp, 9 predicted proteins | sample AG5_Tmax_MG_FD_203114 | JGI IMG/M metagenome (GOLD analysis project Ga0302119, IMG submission 203114) | Marine microbial communities from Western Arctic Ocean, Canada - AG5_Tmax | ecosystem: Environmental > Aquatic > Marine > Oceanic | place: Canada: Western Arctic Ocean | collected 2017-10-01 | reverse complement strand
GACCAATCCCCGAGCCCTTGAAACAGCAATAGAAGTACTCAGTAAGATAACTCCTGAATTACGTGCGAACATTATTGAAAAAGGAGATGAACTCCTTACAAAATTGGGTGGATTACAGAAAGAATTCCCAAATGAGATTACTTTAGTTCAAGGTTCAGGTTTGCTCCTTTGTGCAGAACTTGATCCAGAAACTCTCCCAGTTGTAGGCTTTGGCTGTGTTGAAGAGTGGTGTAGGTTGAATGGGCTTGGAGTTATCCATGGTGGGATAAATGCACTGCGTTTCACTCCTCATTTTGGCATTACATCTGAAGAGATAGATTTGGTAATTGACATAGTTAGAGATTGTTTGGTGGCCTTTTCTGAGAACTAAACTCAAAAAGTAATGTTAATCAGAATATGTCAAAAGTGCACGATGGTGGAAATATGCCAAATATGGTAACTCTTCAAGGTGAAGAGGATAATTTCTTTTTGACACTAAAAGACAGACTAGAGAGAATAGGAATTGACACAGATGTCTCCGACGGTGTTCACATCTTATGTTGGCATTCTGGCCCAGCTGTAGAATGTGATTTAGTAATTCGACCATCTACAAGCGACCCTTACCCTTGTGAGGTTGATTGTGAATTAGTTTTACATGACTTGTACATCCCTAATGGTTCTGGAAACTGGGGTCCAAAGGAAATAGAACATCAAGTTTCATGGTTAAACAACCCTGTTGGAGAAAGACCCCAAGGTGAGCCAAGGTATTGGATTCATGTACGTGATGTAGTAGATATGATTTCAGAATTATTTACTAATCTACCCCAAGGTGTAGTTGATGTCAGTGGTAGACGTTGCTGGAGCCATGAAGTGATGACAAGTGAGTTGGAGATGCTTTTCAAAAGGGTAAAGGCCGCCGAATCAAAAACCTTTCAATTGGAAAATTTGAAAATATTTGAACCGAAGACCGAACCAATGGTTTCCCCAAATAGGCCCAATCTTGGCCCATTACACTCTGCTTGCCAGAATGCTGGATTAAACGGGTGGCATCCATCAGTTCCATTTAGAGTCGGATTGATGGAGTGTATTGCTCATCAGTTGGCGTAGTTCAATCTAGGGGAGTATATTCCTCTGCAAATAGACTAGCACCTAACAGTGGCAACAGCAAGGAAGCATCACCTTCAACTACAATTTGAGGTGCATCTGCACGAATTTTCCCCCAACTAATTGCTTCTTTGAGTCTTGCTCCTGATAAAGAACCATCATATTCAGAAGCCGTTGTAATCTGCACTGCAGAATCCAATCCACCTCGATATTGGTTCCACCAGATTACATGGTGTTTTGAGATACCTCCTCCAACCATTAATGCGTGTGATGAATCGGTAGTCCATACCAAGTCTGAGAGAAGTTGTTGGTCTGCTAACAGATCAAGATTGAAGTCACTTGCTTTTTGCCGATGCATGAATAATTGAGCTCCGATGGAACCATCGTATATCCCCGGGATAATAATTGGAATCCTATGTTTAGCAGCCCAATGAAGCAGACTTGATTCATCGTCAATTCTGTCGCCCAAAGCCCAACATAACTCTACAGTACCGAACCCTTGCCATGGATTTTCAGGGTTGGCCGCGCGCCTCTCATCATCTATTTCTTGTAATATTGGCATTACAATTTTTTCAATGATTTCACCATAACTGGCATTTGGAACAATCACATTTCCAAGTCGATTCAAGCCCTGCTCACCCAGTTCAACATCATCTAACTCAAAGGTGCCGTGGAAGTAATCACTGAAACTCCTAGCAATGTCGTGGTCAAGTGTTCCGCAAGTTGTCACAACTACATTGAAGCGTTTTCTCTTCAACGCCTCAACGAAGAATCCACGTGTTCCTGTAGCACATAAGCAGGCTGGAAAAGAAAGCCAGTTCAACTGGTCAGACCCGTCATCACTTGAAGAATCATCAAGTTGCTCAAACATATCCTTCAGAATGTCACGTGCTAGCGCAAGTTTTGTCGCTGTGAATCCACCAGCAGTGGCCATTTGGTCTAACAGTTTTGTTGCATTATTAGTAGTGGAAAAATCGTAATCAACCACAGGCAAATCAAAGTCGTCTCGGCTTACCATGACATCACCCGACAAGCCGCCTCAAAATGAATACAGCGGTTATTCACAGAGCCTCTCAATTTCCTTTATTACCTCATTTGCCACATCAATTCCAGTTGCTTTTTCAATTCCCTCAAGTCCTGGAGATGAATTTACTTCCATCAACAATGGGCCCCGCTTTGATTCTAGCAAATCTACTCCGCCAAATTGGATGTCAAGGGCTTTACAAGCGTCAATACATATTCGCTTAATATCTGGTTCAAGTTCTAGTTGATCACCAGTTCCACCTCTGTGGATATTACTTCGGAAATCGTCGCCTTTCCCCGTTCTTCTCATTGCGGCTACGACTTTATCGCCGACAACGATGGCTCGAATATCAGTTCCCTCAGATTCAGCGATATATTCTTGGATAATTATTGGTTGATGTAATCTCGCAAGAACATCAATTACTGATTCAGCACTTGCGACAGTATCACAACGCATTACCCCTATTCCTTGAGTACCCTCTAAAAGTTTCAGAACCACTGGGGGCCCACCAACAGTTTTGATGCAAGGGTGTAAGTCTGCAGATCCTCTTGCATATGCTGTCCTAGGCATTGGTAAATCAACCGCAGCAAACCGCTGCAATGCCCGCAATTTATCTCTACTTGCCGCAATACCATTGCTCGGATTAAGGACAGGAACTCCAACAGCTTGGAATTGCCTGAGTATTGTTAATCCATGGCGGGTAATTGAAGCGCCAATCCTAGGTACGATGCAATCCATTGGTTGAACAATTTTGTCACCATTATAGAGTACGGTTGCCCCTTCAGGTGATAAGTCAATTGTACATCTAGTTGGATTGAGATAACTAACACCATGACCTGCACGCCGGGCTGCAGCTGCTAGTCTAGTAGTGCTGTACAATTCTGGTCCTTGAGTCATGATGACTATCTCTAGTCTCCGTCCCATGGCACCTGTTGGGCGGCTCATTGTTTTCAAATTGACCGATGGGCTCTATCCCTCATTTTCCAATTGGAAAATTCGATCTCTCAATTGGGCAGCCTTCTCAAATTCAAGTCTAGTTGCCGCCAATCTCATCTGTTTCCGTAATCTATCTAATAATCGCTCAAGATCTTCATTCATCACTGACTCATCTATTGGAGTGACATTTTCATCTCCTTCCAAAAATGAAGAAGCAACACTTGCCCACGAAGGCTGGCTAACATTGCTAACCGACTCCCCTTCAGAGGCCCAACCATCTGTACCGAGGTCAAATCGTTTTGCAAGGTCTCTTTCATCTCTGATTTTCCCACTTTGACCTGTGGTTCCGCCAACAAATCTCTTTCCACCACTGCTACCAGTACCCGAAGTTCCAGCCAACAGTTCGTCTGCTTCAATACCCATTATTGGCAATTCCTTGACAATAGTTTTGGGGACAATATTATTCCTAAGATTGAATTCTTCTTGCCGTTTCCGTCGTTCAACGGTTTGAAAAATTGATGTACTCATAGCATCAGACATAGAATCCGCATAAAGCAACACTCTGCCATTTTCATTCCGTGAAGCCCTGCCAATTGTCTGTAAAAGGGAACGCTCATTGCGTAAGAATCCTTGACGGTCGGCATCAAAAATTGCTACTAACGAAACTTCTGGGATGTCAAGGCCTTCTCGCAATAAATTGATGCCGACAATAACATCAATGTGGCCAATTCGTAAAGCCTTAATGATTTCAGTTCTCTCAATGGTGTCAATTTCAGAGTGAAGGTAATGTGCTTTAACACCCATTCTTTGTAAATAACTTGAAACTTCTTCTGCGAATTTGATAGTCAAAACTGTAACCAATACACGTTCACCGCTGGATGTACATTCGTTTATCTCATCAAGTAAATCCTGAACTTGACCTTCTGTCGGACGAACTTCAATTTCAGGGTCAAGTAACCCAGTAGGACGGAATTCCATACGCACAATCCCATCAATTTGTTTAAGGGATTTTAGAAGGCTAGGTGATTTCTTTGGCTTCTCCATTTCTGGTTCAACTGCACCACCACCTCCTGGTACGTGGAGTAGCTCTTTTGGCACGTTTTGCCCAGTTACCTCAGCAAGATGGCGTAGTTCTCTCTCCCCTGGTGTTGCAGAGGCGTACAACATTTGTGGGACAAGATTTTGAAACTCATCTATACGTAATGGCCTGTTGTCTGCCGCAGATGGTAATCTGAATCCATGTTCAATCAAGGACATTTTTCTTGAGTGGTCACCAGCGTGCATTCCTTTTAATTGAGGGAGTGTAACATGGCTCTCGTCCATGATAACGAGAAATTTGTCAGGAACTCCATGAAATTGTTTAGCGGTTGCCGCGAAAAAATCAAGCAGGCAGTAAGGCCGTTCTCCATAGGTTCTACCATCAAAATGCATTGAATAATTTTCAATGGCTTTGCAATGCCCCGTTTCTCTGAGCATTTCCAAATCAAAAGTGGTTCGTGTTTCAAGGCGGTGCGCTTCCATCTCTTTACCATCTTTCTCCAGTTCATGTGTTCTCTCTGATAATTCAAATTCGATATCTTCTAATGCTTGTGCGAATCTTTCAGGGCTAGTCATGAAAAATTCTTTTGGATGTATCCAAGCTTCTTCTAGTTCGTCAAGAGGTTCCCACGAAACCGCCTCGCAAACTTGGATTTTCGTGACCCCATCAAAGTCAAAACGAATACGAAGAGGATCATCCCGGCTGGGCATCCAGACATCAACAACTTCGCCACGGCACCGAATATCCCCTCTTGAGATTTCACCGGTTATACGTTGGTATTGTAACTCAACCAACTGTTTGACTAAGTCAAGAGGCTCAATCGCTTGACCGACATATATTCTTGCGTGTTGTTTTAGGAATGTTTCAGGTGGATTAAGGCCATAAATTGCTGAAACAGTACCAATGGCAATGACATCAGGGCGAGATACAAGAGATGCAACGGTCGCAAATCTTTCTTGCTCAATTCGCTCATTCATCTGCATTTCTTTATCAATGTATAAATCACGTTTTGGTAGGTATGCCTCAGGTTGGTAATAGTCGTAGTGGCTGACAAAGTACTCCACTGCATTTTCTGGGAAAAGTGATGACATCTCTTGCCATAGTTGCCGAGCAAGAGTCTTATTGTGGCTAAGAATTAGAGTAGGTATATTCAGTGTTTCAATAATATGTGCCATAGCAAATGTTTTGCCCGAGCCGGTCACCCCAAGGAGTACCGCTCTCTCTTGTGAATTATTGAATTGGGAAATTAATTTTTCAATTGCTTGTTTCTGGTCACCTGCAGTATTGTATTCTGAGTGTAATCGGAAGCATGCGACTGATGGGTCTAACCAGTCTGAAGCCGCACCCTCAATAACTTTAGACAGATCAAAATGGTCAATCTCATTCTTTGCCATAGTATCCGCTCACAATTGATTGTCTTTCAATTCATGGGCGATATAGCCCACCGTTAACATGCAGTATCGCACCGGTGATGTAACTAGCATCATCTGACAAAAGGAAAGAGATGACATTAGCGACTTCATCAGGACTACCCAATCTTCCCATTGGGATAGATGCCTCTCTAGTATTCCTTTTCTTGGGTGAGTCATTCGCGACTAGATCAGTATCAATAGTTCCAGGAGCAACAACATTCACTCTCTGGCCACTCGAGGCGACATCAATTGCGAGTGAGCGAGCCCAGCCATGTAATGCTCCTTTTGAAGCAGAATAATCAGCACCAGTAGCAGTTCCTTTAATTCCAAGTTGACTACCTAAAACTACTATTGAGGCATTCTGTGTAAGGTGTGGGGCGAGTGCCTTCCATACAAGAAACGAGCCAGTAAAATTGACATTCATGGTCAGTTCAAGTGCTTCAAGTGTTAGTTCTTCGGCCTTACCCCTTTCATACATAGCATGATTCAAGACGAGTGCGTCAACGCCTTCGCTCACCCAAGGATGGTCTGCAAGAACCATCACCTCGCCAGAATCTGAGCAGTCCACTTTTACTGCGACACAATCACAACCAATTTCTCTTACATATGCAATGACATTTTCAGCAGATTGAGAATCAGTATGGTAGGTGATTATCAGGCGGTAACCCTCTTTAGCGAGGCGCTTAGATGTGGCTGCTCCAATACCCCTACCACCACCTGTGATTACTGCTAATTTCACCATTTCATCACCTCAGTCTAACAACCCATCACTGGATGGTTCAATTGTCATTATGGCTAATAGAAGAACCCATCCCGTAAGCATCGACACTCGGAATAGGATTGTTTGGAAGTCAGCAAACTTTTCACGAAGTAGTATTACAGCGATGTTCACAATTGCCATTATTCCCGCTGCCCCTAGAAACCAAATTTCATCCATGGGGTTGGAGATAGCGAAGCATGCGAACCATACTAGGGTTAGTTGTACAGATGTTCTGGTAGTAGTATCTTCTGAGAATCGTGAAGGGAATGAATGAATCCCGTTTTCTCGATCACTCTCTACATCCATGCGCGCATAGTTGATATCAAAGGCAGTTATCCAAAATGTGACCCCTAGGGAGATGAAGAAAATAGTTGGATACCAAAGAAGGTCAGTATATCCATCGTGCATTCCTGTAATCGCAGCCCAACCATGCACATCTGCTGCAATAGCAACCCACGCACCAGCAGGTGCAAGACCAAGACACAGGCCCAGCCACAAGTGACACAGCCAAGTGTAACGCTTTGTGTATGGGTAGATAACGAAGGCTAAGACGGGAAGCCAAGCCATCATTAGTGCAACTTCGTTGAGCAGCCAAGCGCCCAAAAGTAGCATACTAAGGAAAATTGCCGATAGAGTCCAAGCTGTTTGCATTGACATATTTCCCGATACCAAATGCCGGTTTGCAGTTCGTGGGTTGGCAGCATCAACATCTCGATCAATAATACGATTCAAAGTCATTGCAAGGCCACGGGCTCCTACAGCCGCTATGAGAATCCAAATTAGGTCCATTCTTAACCAACCCGGCGAAAATCCACTAACAGGAAGATCATGCATGAATTGATTGTAAGCGAGGATGTATCCAATTAACACAAAAGGAAGGGAAAAGAGGGTATGCTCAATTTTTACAAACTCCAAAATTTGTTTAACACCCATATTACCACCTCGTCACATTTGGTTCCCAAGCTTTCTGTTCATACCCATCATATCCAGCCATGTTTGCTACTTTTGCAAGAGTTTCTTGGTCGTGAATAGTGATTGCAGGCCAACTTCTGATAGGAAGAATTGGATCTAGTGCTGATATTTCTTGCCCAGCACTTGCAAGTGCTTTCCTCCCTGGGTGAGGGATGGGGGTTGTGGCATCCCAGCAAACTCTACTACGGTTTGAATCAAAATGTAAATCTCTACCTACATCAAATCTAACGGTTAATTGCCAGAGCAATTTTTGATTTGCTCCTGCGGAATGTAATTTCACATCATCATCAGTGATAAATAACCACCTGAGATTATCTGATTCTTCCAATTGCCAAATTGAATTCATCAATTGAAATATTCGTTGCCTTTGAGCCCTACTAGCTTCAACCTGTAATGCCCATGAGGCTGGGTCGAGAATTGCTTGCATTCCGTTGCCTGGGCTAGGTGTATCATCAATTTTTGTTGTTATGACCATGATTGATGGTCTCAGAAGAATTGCCTCAGTTACTTCATCCATTGCCCTGACTTTAGCACAGAAGTCAACCGAAACTCCCGGCGCATCAACTTGTCCACGCCGCCAATCAGGCGATTCATCAAATCCAGTCCCTCTCGGTAACCCTACTCCTCCTTTTCGCGGATCTGCACTTGGTAATGTTGTAGCGTCAATCAGTAATTTGTCGTGAACATTTTCCCATGGTGAAGTAGTATCAAGGGTATCAGCAACCATCCCGGGTATTGTAATTAAATCAGCTTGTGGATCCACTTTTTCATGTAGGGCATCGAGGAGCGCATTCAGTTCTTTCACAGGATGACCCGGGTCAACAGCTACGGAAATTTTTGTGAACATTAATTGCCCAGCACCCAATAAACCAAGGCAAGTTTTTCTTGCTTGACGCGGGTATCTTTGTTTGGAAGCAATAATTGCTAAATTGTGGAAACCAGTTTGCAGTGGCACGAACATATCAACGACATCTCGGTGTTGGAAATTCAATATTGGCAGGAAAGCGTCACCAATTGCTTCACCTAGATATCCATCTTCCATAGGTGGAAGCCCGACAATTGTCATTGGTGCAATAGCATCAGCACGATGGGTTATGGCGGTCACATGCATCACAGGGTAATCTCCTTCCAAACTATACAGTCCGAAGTGGTCACCGAATGGGCCCTCGGTTTTGGTTTCTCCAGGAATACAATATCCTTCAATTACTACATCCGCTTCTGCTGGAACCCACAAATCTTGAGTAGTTGCCTTAACTAATTTAAGCCGCTGATTTGCTAAGAAAGAGGCAAACATAAACTCAGAAAGGTTGTCAGGAAGAGGTGAAATTGCACTGAAAATTAATTCAGGAGGTCCTCCAAGGCAAATTGCAACAGGGATTTTGCTAACCGAACCAACACTAGCATCAGCATGGTCTGCACCATGTTTGTGCATTTGCCAATGAAGTCCACATTCGGTCGGGCCATATATTTGCGAGCGGTACATCCCGAGATTTTGTTCACCGCTAATAGGATCTTTTGTGACTACTAATGGTAGAGTGATAAACGGCCCACCATCCTGTGGCCAAGTTTTTGGAATTGGCAGAGTAGTTAGGTCTGGATTTTCCATTACTACTTGTTGGCAAGCCCCCTTTTTCACTCGTTTTGGGGCCATTCGCAATCCTTGTCGAGCTAAACTGATTCCTTGCCATGGTTTCTTAGAAATGGTTGCAACATCCGGCTTCATCAACTCCACAAGTCGCTTTCCAATAGTTTCTAAATTTTCTACGCCGAGTGCAGTTTTCACTCGCTCCCGTGTTCCAAAAAGATTCATTGCCAACGGAATTGTAGAAATAGTTCCATCCTGCAATCTTGGTTGTTCAAAAATCACAGCTTTGCCCTCTGTTTTGACGAGGCGGTCAGCAATGCAGCCAGCTTCTAATTCTACATCAACCGGCCTAGAAATACGAAGCACGTCTCCTTGTTCCTCAAGGGCCGCGATAAATTGGTGCAGGTTACTCCATCCCACGGACCTCGGAGGGGTCCTCACCTAAGAAACATCAAGGGTGGTAATTCTATCAAATTCACATACATTGTTAATATTCTACCAACCGTGTTATTCATGAAGTGACTGCCCTCATCCCAACTCATGGAGGGGGGCGCAACAGAGTGTGACGTCTTGGTCATCGGTGCAGGGCCAGGTGGTGGTGCGGCGGCTTTACACAGCGCAAGAGAAGGTCTCAAGGTTATCTTAATTGAAGATCATGATGAGATTGGTACTCCCGTCCACTGTGGAGAATGTATTTCTGATTTAGCAGTCAATAATTTACAACTTGACCTCCCCCCGTCGGTAATTTCACGTCCTGTTGATGGTATCAGAGTGCTATTTCCCGATGGCACAGCAAAAAAATTGAGTGAACCAGGATACGTTCTAGAAAAGCATCTGTTTGAACAGTGGTTAGCAGAAGAAGCAGTTGAACAAGGTGCTAAATTACACTTATCACATAAGTTGACAGAATTGCAACGTCAAGAAATTGATGGTGTTTTCAATGGCTGGCTTTGTGAGGGTAAAGGAGATCAGTTTCCAATTTCTGCTAAGATTGTAATTGATGCCTCTGGAGTTGCTGGAGTTTGCTCAAAATTATTGAAATTGAATCCTCGACCCGAAGTGATTGCCGGAATGCAATATGAGGTATTAGATGTCCCGTCAGATGGCTACTTGGATTTCTATATTTGGCCTAAATATGCTGAAAAGGGTTATCTCTGGATGATTCCAAAATCAGATGGAAGGGCTAATATTGGCTTGGTTACAGAGAATAAAAAAGGCGCCGTAAAAGCGCTTGACCAATTCATTGAGGATGGAGAATTTAAGGGTTTAGAAATGATAAATCCACCATGGCGCAAAGAGGGTTTGAAATTACGGGGTTTTGGTGGAACCATCCCAATTTCAGGGCCTCACGAAGTAACTCATTTTGATGGGATAATGCTGATTGGCGATGCCGCTGGTTTCACCTCACCCTTGTTCGAAGGTGGTTCTCATCTGGCTTTGAAATCGGCAGCATTTGCTGCTCAAACAGCCGCTGAAGCGATTGCTTCAGGAGATATATCAGCGGCTAAGTTAGCTATTTATGCAACCCGTTGGAAGAAAGAATTCCCACCTTATGAAAAGATCCTGAGAGGTAAAACAGCATTGTATTCTCTCAGTGATTCAGATATGTCATTGATGGGCAACTGTTTCCCCGAAGAGATGTCTTCAATGGGAATTTCAGGAAAGGCCATGGTAGGGATTCGATTACTAGTACGAAGGCCAAGTCTATACTTTAAGAAAATAATTCCAGCGATGTTAGCATTTGGTTATAGCCGTGCTAAACACTACGGCTGGTAATCATAACGATTAACCAGTCCTTGTGGCCGAAATTGCCTTCAGTTGATGGCCACTCGCTCTTTTCGTGCAGTGGGTTCTTTGGTTAGCAATCGGCGCTTCCGTAGCCGGGATCTCAATCCCGTGGAGGAACCTGTCCAAGGAGCAATCATTGTGGATTCCGCGGGTCATTACTACAATTCAGATTTTACCATTTATTGCTCTCAGTTGGCTGTTTATCAGCGATTCTACAAATTATGATTTAGTTCGGCTTTACGGGGGCAGTGAGATGCCAATTACCTACCGTATTAGTGCGGTGTGGGCTAGTAGAGAAGGCCCCACTCTGCTTTGGGCTGGCTTATTGGGAATCTGTGGGCTTGCTTTCCAAGGTCTAGGTAGGGATGAGAGTTCAATCCTTTTTCGTAGATTAGTTAATGGGACAATTCTAACAATTTTTTCTATTGCTCTTATGATGCGACCCTTCAGATTGGCTCAGGGTAGTTGGAGAGGGGAGTTAAACCCACTTTTGCAAACCGATTTGATGGTCTTTCATCCACCACTTGTTTTTCTGTTTTACTCACTTTGTATCGTAGTAATGCTGAAGGCACTGGCCACAGTTCTCAGCGACGAAAAAGTCGACGAATCTCAACTTCGTGAGATGGTAACTCCTCCGGCAAGAGTAGCATTGGTAGTAGGTACGATTGGTGTAGGGTTAGGTGGGCTTTGGGCTTACACTGTGCTCGATTGGGGTGGGTATTGGGCTTGGGACCCCGTTGAAACAGCATCACTCTTACCTTGGCTCGGTCTCCTTCTTCTGCTTCACTTACGTGTTACTCCTGGTGGGAAAAATAGTGGTTTTGTTCTTCCTTTAGCGATCCTCCCTGGGTGGTTCTCTATTCACGCGACCATGGTCACGAGGGCCAATGGTGTGTGGGCTTCAGTCCATGCTTTTGTATCAGAAGATGTGGGCTCTCAGAGTGATTCTGCAATATTGCGAATTATGGATTTACAAAATTCAGGAGTCAGCGGGACCGAGGTCATTACTTACCTGATTTCACTAGTAGCAATTTTGGCCATTACCGTGTCTGTGATGGTTACTCGTCAAGCTAGGATTGGTGGTGTTGAAAATCTGCAATTCGCTAGCAGGTTTTCATTATGGATGATTTTGTTTTTACCATTATCTTGGCTAATTTCTGTTGATATGTTTGGGGCAGAATCAAGCCTACTTGAGAAATTGCCTACATTCATTCTCCTCATTGCAGCCGCGGCCCCATTATTGGCAATCATGTTGCCACCTGAGCCTGCTGGTTCGAAGTTGTTTGCAAACCGTGAGAAGGCGGTTTCAATGGCCGCAATAATGCTGTTATCATTATACATTGATGAACCATTAATTGCAACACTTCTCATTATATTGATGCTGCTGAAAGCAAGTTCAGATAAAGAGTCAGAAATGGTTTGGACAGTAACTGGAATAGTTGTTATATTAACTTCAGTATACGCTTATCTGATTGATGTATATGCAGCCGGAATCGGGCTGTTAATCTTCATTTGGCCGTTACTGGTTCAAGATGTTGAAGATGGCGAAGAACAGACTTTGAAGGAACGACTATTGGAATTTTCAATCCGGAAAACCCAAATCCGCCTATCTCTATTCGCTCCGATTGTAATTGGTGGGACATTTTTCTCTCTCACTTGGATGTTGCTGATTGCTAGTGTAGATGGCACATCACTAGCGATGCATGAAATGTTTGGCGCTCCGCTTATTCTGCTAATTGCTTCCGCCTTGGCAACGTATTCTTGGAAAGATACAGTACCAGAAAAGATGGTACCACTTCTTCTATTCGGCTTTATCGTCATGGGAATTGTTGTTGGAGTATTTCTTGATATTCCTATTGTAGGTGATAGCAATTCTCAATTTAGTGACACAATAAATCGCGGTGAAGTTGCATGGTTACTATTGCCTATCTTAATCGTAGCAATCCCATCAATAATTCGTCTTGCGTATGATCTATATCAGCGAACAGCAAAGGGTTATTCTCCTGCAAAAATGCGTAGTGCCCTTGCTCACACAGCTCATGTGGGAATTCTCTTGTTGCTGGTCGGCCACGTATTCACAACTACACTGATTGACAGAACAGATCCCGCTCACCAAGTTGTCTTGGTGCAAGGGCAACAAGTTTCTCATGAAGGTTTCCAACTAACTTTTGATGATTGGACAGTTCTTTCCCCTGATGATGCAGAATTTAAAGAGCGCTTTTCGGTCGGTGATGGCTTCCTCGGCGCTAAGATTGACATCTACGACGAGCAGGGTATTTTTTTGGGGAGTGTTAACCCAGGCATGTTGAGGTTTGACGGGTCAAACAGTTTCCCTCGTAGTGAGGTAGATAGGTATACATCTTTGAGTGGTGATACTGTATTTATCTTTGATTGGTCGCAAACACAAGCATTAGGAAATGCGTCAGGAATTATGGATGTTGAGAGTGGCGAGGTTGGGCTTGATAGGGTTCGCTTGACTGTCTATCATCTCTCCGGAAGTCATCTTGTATGGGCTGGTTGGCTAATCATTGTTCTCTCAACTTTAGGTATCGCTACTACCTCCTTCCAGCGACCTAGTCGGCCGATTCCGCCCATCTGATATTGGATAATTTCACCGTTTCACTCATAAAGGGGGAGTCGGTCGGCGGCTCGCCCCATTAGGGGTTGAAGTGGTATTCATGGAAGAAGGCGCGATTGTGTACATAGATTATGACCTGTTTGAGGTTGATTCAGGAAAACTAATTGAGACCACGCGTGAGGAGAC
>Ga0302119_10000902_pt1 | contig 13368 bp, 10 predicted proteins | sample AG5_Tmax_MG_FD_203114 | JGI IMG/M metagenome (GOLD analysis project Ga0302119, IMG submission 203114) | Marine microbial communities from Western Arctic Ocean, Canada - AG5_Tmax | ecosystem: Environmental > Aquatic > Marine > Oceanic | place: Canada: Western Arctic Ocean | collected 2017-10-01 | reverse complement strand
CCCGAAGGTGATGCTGACGCTTTCCCCGATGACCCAACCCAATGGCGGGATACAGATGGCGACGGCTTTGGCGATAACCAAAGTGGAAACAATCCAGATGATTGCACAGGTGAAGCAGGTAACTCCTTCGAAGACAGACATGGTTGTCCAGATATGGATGGAGACGGATGGTCAAATGGCGGCGATGCAATGCCTGTCGACCCAACCCAATGGCTAGACCGCGATGGAGATGGTTACGGAGACAACCCTAATGGTAGCAATCCAGATTCTTTCCCAGATGATGGGACACAATGGACTGACCGTGATGGTGATGGATACGGAGATAACCCAATTGGAATAACCGGCGATTGGTTCCCCGATGATCCAACTCAATGGCATGACTTCGATGGAGATGACTGGGGAGATAACCCAAACGGTAGTCGCGGTGATGTTTGCCCAGATGAAACAGGGCCTAAACCAAAATCCTTTGCAGATGAAGGCAACCCCTTAACTCGAGGATGTCCAGACGCAGACAGAGATACTTACCCTGACCCTGTTGATGCTTTCCCAGAAGACTCCTTCCAGTGGAACGATACTGATGGTGACGGTTGGGGAGATAACCAAGCGGCAGCCAATGGCGATGATTGTCTAGATACACCTGGAACAAGCAGTGAGGCAAATTTACAAGGATGCCCAGATTCAGATGCAGACGGTTGGGCAGATGAAATCGACGCTTTCCCATACGACTCTTATCAATGGGCGGACACAGATGCAGACGGTTGGGGAGATAATTACATTTGGGAAAACCATTCACTTAATTTGACGATGGATGGATACCCTATTCGAGTTGAAATGGGAGACGCCTTCCCAGAAGACTCAACTCAATGGTCAAACATCGATGGGGACTTAAGGGGCGATAACCCCAATGGAATTCACCCTGATGCTTTCCCGTTAATTTATACTCAATTGTTCGATTCTGATGATGATGACTATGGTGACAATTTCACCTCCGGAGCATTTGAGCCCGATGACTGTTCTTGGGCAGGCTCGTCATGGAGAGACCGTTTCGGCTGTTCTGATTCAGATGATGATGGACAAAGTGATGAGTATGATTCTTGCCCTTGGGACCCTGAAATTTGGGAATACAAGACAGGGGGAGTTGACTGCGAAATCACTGAAGACCCGTCTAAACAATCTGATGATAAGTCCAGCGGTACAGTCAACGAACTTTTGGGGGATACCACCAATTTACTCATTATGGGTGGAATTATTGCATTCTTAATGTTTGCATTATTAATTGCTCAGGTTGGAAAGCAAGCTGGCCGTCGAAGCGGCAGAGTCATGGTCACTGATGGGGCCATGGAGGTTATAGCAGCAGAGCGCCAAGAAGAAGAAGTGGCTCGTCAGCAACAGTGGATAGATTACTATGTTCAAACTGGCGATTTGGCCAAAGCCAAGGAGTTAGGTTGGGAGGATCCTGCCGACTTACCGCAATGGAAGCAACACGAGTTAGAACAGGCTGCTGAAGTAGATGCAGCAATGCCGACAATGGTTGATTTGGAAGACATTTGAAACACTATTCAGACTAGTCTCGAGCCCTTTTACGGCGTGCCTTTTCTGCTAAACTATCATCAAATGCCAAGAATTCCAAGGCATAAAACTCCTCTTCATTTCCTGCCGCTATTAATGCTTCATTATTTTCTAGTAATTCTGATACTGAAAGGAATGTTGGGATGCTGCCATCAGGAACGGAATATTGATGCCCTGGGAGGACCAACCAATCCCTTGGAAGGTCCTGTAAAACTGCTTTCAAATAGACCAGACTTTGATGCATTTCTTTCAAGTCTCCACCAAATAAATCCGTCCTTCCACAGCGACCCAAGAAGAGACAGTCTCCGCTGATTATAACACCATTACCAATAGTTGTGATATGGCCAGGCGAATGGCCCGGAGTACAATGAACTTCAAATAGCAATTCACCAACTTTGAATGTAGTAGATGATAGTGCGGAGTGAGTGAAACGGCCGCTATCTGGGCCAGCCCACCCACGTTTTTCTTCATCTTGATGAAGCCAAATTTCAACACCTGCATCGAATAGAGTTTGGACCCCCATTGTATGGTCCCAATGACTATGGGTCAAAAGAGCGGATTTTAAGTTCCAACCATTTTCTTTGCAAGTTGCTAACCAATGTTCTCCTGAAAACGGGTCAACAATACAGGCATCTCCTGTTTTTTCGCAAACTAGAAGATGATTCAAATTATCCCATTCGCCCAACTGCGCTTGAATTACGGTCATACCATTGCCGGAGAGGATATTGCTGTTCACAACCTCCACACAAGCCCCTCAGCAATCAAATCTGTGCTTGGCCCCTATGGGGGCCACAAAAAGACTGTACCGTAACCTTTCAAGAGGAGTAGAGATTCTCAGGCAAATGATGGGAGCAGCCGCGTTTGTGAGAAGAGGTGCCGTATTGGCTCTTGTGTTTCTCCTTTTATTGCCGGTTATTGCAGCTACTGCCGATGAATCTGAAACTCAATTAGAGTTGAGTATTGAAGGTTTAACTGTGCCACAGCGAGGCTATTTCATTGACGGGGATGTGATTTCTTTTGATGTTGTTTTGAGCAACTCTGGAAGTTCAACAATTTCAACAAACACAAACCCTGACTGCCCTGCATCATTCCAAATAATGCAAACTGAGGTTATTTTCGACTCATTTATTGACGAAGGTTGCAGAAACCAAACCCGCGGCATTGAAATCAATGCTGGAGAGAGTTTAGTTTTGGACTCCTTTGAATATGTATTAGATAATCTTGGATTCGGAATATTCAGCATAGTTGGCATAGCCCCGTCAAGTGGTCATTCATCAAGTATTGACTTTACATCTCAAACTCAAACTGATTTATTTTCAAATTTCAGTTTAGAAGTTATCGTAGCACAGACTCAAAGTGGAGATGACATTAATGATGAACTTGAAACAGTTGAAGCAATTGTCCACCTTGTAAATCTACAAGATTCAACTATACAGATGGATATCGATGATGATTGCCGATACCAAGTAGTAGTCGAAAATGAATTGAACATACTTTCTGATTTGCCATGTAGTGGGGGTCATTTATCTATCCCTGCCTTTGCAGTCGTCGAAATTGGTTGGTTGAGTCTTGACGGCTTCAGCGATGGGCAACACACTTTGCAAGTTTCGCTTCCAGCCCAAGATGATTTTTCAGCCTCAACCCTATTTACTTGGGTGAATAATAACCAATCTGCAATAACCGGCCTAGAAGCCTCAATACTTCTCAATAATGGGCAAAGTTATGGTTCCGGAGATTCGGTTGTGATGACCGCCTCCGTTGATAACCCTTCAGACTCTAATGTGCAACTCACCTTCCCTTCAACTTGCAGGGCCGAGATATTCATCATTGACCAAGATGGAGTTATAGTCTATGATACAAGAGATATTCGCGATTGTCCTGAAGTTGAAGTAAACCATCTAATTGAAGCAGGAAATAGCCTACAGATTCAACATTCGTCTTGGAACTTTATCGATAGAGATGGCTGTGAGTTGCTGACCGGCGATTATCGGTTGATTGTAGATGTCCCAGATTATCTGATACGCGGATATAATTCCTTAACTTATACTTCAAGCGGTGAGACACTAGATTGTGGAGTAGATAATCCATCATCTCTTGATTTCACATCCGTCGAGCAAGTCAATGAGAGCAGCATCGAAATAGTTGCAGCATTCACCGTAGAAGATGTACGTTGGGCTCAACCATGCCGAATGACAATCAAGTTGTATGACGAAACATTCTTACTTTTCGAACAAGTCCAATCATGTGGAGAAGAACCTGGTTCTCGTCAGTTACTGAGTTCAGATTTAATTTTTGAAGATCTTTATCTCCACATGTATAATCAACAAATGGAATTATTGGACGAAGGGATTTATCGCATTGATATCAGTACTAATTCATGGCCAAGTGGAGAAGCCAGTTTGCACTTTGAATGGCCACTTGAAGTAATCATTGAAGAAGTGGAAGAAAGTAATGAAGAAACAGAAACCGAGGAACCTGTTGAAGGAATAGTAGTACACGGTTCTTGGCAATTCATAACTACTGAAGATAGTGGCTGTTGGCTATTTACTGATACATTAGGGCGAGAAGCCGCACTTTCAGATTCTACAGCGGTTGGAGTTCAATGGCAACCAAGCCCAGAACTTGCGGGAAATTACACTATTTTCTATACTGAGGGAGAACACCATACTTGCACAGATTATGCCGCATTCCTTTTGTTTGAAATTAAGGATGAATATACCGTTTCCCTAACTACTGAATCAACATCAATCAAGGAAGAAACACCAGAATCTGGCATTATTACTGAATATGGAGAGACAATCATCACTAGTGTTGTAGCAGTTAGTTTCTCGGCAATGCTGCTCGCCTTTGTCATATCACATGAAGGAATCAGAATCCCATTGACTGGAGTTAGTTTAGGAATCCTTGGGCTGATTGGCCGGACCCACGAAACTAACGATGGCAAGTTTCAACGCGGTCGATTAATGGGGTACTTGACAGCAAACCCTGGGTGTCACTTCCGTGCTCTACTATCTGCTCTAGAAATGAGTAATGGCCAGTTAACTCATCATATCCGAGTATTGGAAGATGAGGATAGAATTTGGAGGCGAGGCGATGGCCGGTTGGTACGGTTCTACCCCTCGGCAATCCCTAGGGCAACCCCTGAAGATGAGTTACCTATTCCTCCCCTCTCACCAGATCCAAATAGCCTACAAGGGAAAATCCTTAGATTATTGGATGATGATGGACAGATGGGTGAGTATCCGACCCAATTTGACTTGGCGATTCGCCTCGAGAAGAGTCAGCAATTAATCAGTCACCACCTTCGAACCTTGCAGAAATTCGGTCTCGTTGAAAAGAAGAAATTTGGGGTACGCAATCGCTACAAATTAACACGTGAGGCACTGTTCTTACTGGAGTCAAGCGACCTCTGATTGCCCAATTGTTCTTGAACACCTCAAATCTCGCCATTAATGTCCCTGAGGTGTCATGATGGAGTTTCAGCCTACAATCTCTGAACCACAATGGCAACAATTGTGGAATGAAGCGAAAATTTTCTCTACTGAAGTGGATGAAAGCAAGCCTAAATTCTACTGCTTAGAGATGTACCCTTACCCAAGCGGCCGTATGCATATGGGGCATGTGCGCAATTACAGTATCGGAGATGCAGTGGCACGTTACAAGAGGGCAATGGGATTCAATGTCCTCTACCCGATGGGTTTCGATTCCTTTGGAATGCCAGCCGAAAACGCCGCAATTGCAGAAGGCGGTCACCCACGCGATATTACAGAGCGAAACATGGCCAGTATCACTGAACAAATCAAGAGAATGGGTTTTTCGTATGATTGGAATCGAATGCTTAAGAGTCACGACCCTGAATATTATCGTTGGAATCAATGGGTCTTCAAACGCTTCCTCGAAAAAGGATTAGCATATCGTGAGCATGCACCAGTAAATTGGTGTACTGATTGCACAACAGTACTGGCTAATGAGCAGGTTAAGAATGGCCGTTGTTGGAGATGTAGAAGTGAGGTCACTCAAAAGGACATGTCGCAATGGTTCTTGAGAACTACAGACTATGCCGATGAACTTCTATCGGGACTTGAGGAAATAGATTTTCCACTCAATGTAAAATCATTACAAGAAGACTGGATTGGTCGCTCTGAAGGTGCTGAGATAACCTTCGGAATTGATTCGATGCCGGATGAGGAAATCAAAGTTTTTACAACTCGCCCAGATACTTTGTTTGGAGCGACCTTCGTTACCTTAGCCCCAGAACATAGACTATGCGAAAAATTAGTGAAAGGTAGTGATTATGAAGCAGACTGGAAAGAATTACGTGATGAAGTTGCTCGAATGAGCGACTTTGATAGAGAAAAGGTCCTCAAAGAGAAAAAAGGAGTTTTCCTTGGACAATATGCTATCCACCCCTTGACTGGAAAACAAGTTCCAATTTGGGCTGGAAATTTCGTTATTGCCTCATATGGAACAGGTGCTGTAATGGCTGTTCCAGCACATGATCAAAGGGATTTTGAATTCGCCAAACGTTATGACATCCCAATCAAAAAGGTCCTCTTAGCATCAATAGATGAGGATGCTGAGGCAGAGATGAAGAAGGCTTACACAGGTCTTGGCACGATGGTAAATTCAGGCGAGTTTGATGGAACATTCGGCGAAGATGCAAAGCGCGTAATTATCGATACCCTTGAATCTAAGAAGAAGGGCAAAGGCACAATTCAATGGAAATTACGGCCTTGGTTGATATCTCGTCAACGCTACTGGGGAACTCCAATTCCAATTATTCACTGCGATGAATGCGGACCCGTACCTGTTCCTGATGAACAACTCCCAGTAGAACTTCCTGATGATATTTCATTCAGCGGCCAAGGCAATCCCTTGGAGTCATCCCCTACATTCTGTAATGTAAACTGCCCAGCCTGCGACAAGCCAGCCCGCAGAGAAACCGATACCATGGATACATTTGTCGATTCATCATGGTATTTCATGCGTTATACTGATGCTCAAAACAACCTAGCCGTCTTTGACAAGAAAGAGGCTGATTATTGGATGAATGTAGATTTCTACTGTGGTGGAATTGAGCACGCGCAGATGCATCTTATCTATGCCCGTTTCTGGACAAAAGCACTACGAGATTTGGGGCTTTCATCATCCAATGAGCCCTTCCAAACCCTGCTCTGTCAAGGTATGGTCAATGCTCCAGCTCCATGGTGTGATTCTTGCGTGGTCACTCTAAATGTCAAATACAGAGGCTCTCCATGTCCGCAATGCCAAAGTGAATTAACTGAAAGGTCAGCAAAAATGAGTAAATCACTTGGCAATACCGTTAGTCCTGAGGATATGATTGAGAGGTTTGGTGCTGATACCGTGCGCCTGTTCATCCTCTTTGCCGCTCAACCAACTGCAGGCATGGACTGGTCCGATGCTGGTCTTCAAGCAAATCACAGACAAATTCTGCAATTAGTAGACATGCCTGAAACAATCCTAGGGTGGAGCGGCAATTCTTCTTCGATAGACGCATGGTTGAAAGCAAGGATGAAACAACGATTTGCAGAATGGACAAAAGCGATGGATTCCTATGACTTGCGCAGAGCAGTTGAGATATCTCATTTTGAAATCATCAAGGATATCAATTGGTATCAGCGCCGTGGTGGCGCTGATGCTGAACTCGGACGATGGCTGCTTGAGCAATGGACCCACATGATTCAGGCCGCAACTCCACACCTAGCCGAAGATTGGTGGCAACAACTTGGGGGAAGCGACCTTCTTGCAAGTCGAGAATTCAAAGGGCCAGGTCTACTTTCAGCAGAAGGTCAAAGAGCCATCGACGATGAAATGTATCTTCGAATCGTACTTGATGAGGCAAGAGAGAGGAAGCAATTGGCAATGCGCCACCTTGAAGCAGCACCAACTAATTTGATTATTCAAACAACAGAAGGATGGAAAATGGATTTGGCAATCTCGGGAGTATCTTTCCAACTTGATGGAGGGGATGTGAAGAAATTTTCCAAAGTTATCGAGACCAAGCCGTATGCTCAAGGAGAAATGCGCGGTGAGGTAATCAAATTATGGCGAAAGAGAATGTTACCAATGGTCTTCAAGTGGTCAGATATTCACAAAGCACTGTTACTGAATGGGCTTGATGAAAGCGAAGTTATTAATTCGGCTGCTGGGTTCTTGGCTGCTGAACTTGAAGTTGAATCAGTTGAATGTAGTCAAGCAGAGGAATCTTCCCCCGCTTTCCCACTAAAGCCTTCGGTTCTTTACCAATGAAGGGAAATTACTAGTTTCATCCCATGTGGCCAGATAACCAATCATTGAGCGCACCAGCGGTCATTGCTCCGGTACGTTGCTCAACTAGGTTACCATTGTTGAATAATATCAGGTTTGGAATTCCACGAACTCCTAAGCGACCAGCGTGTGATTGGTCAGTATCGGTGTTAACTTTGGCAATTACCAAACCCTCTCGCTCAGCCCCAACCTTCTCTAATACCGGCCCAATCATCTTGCATGGGCCACACCATGGAGCCCAGAAGTCAACCAATACCCATTCATTGTCGCTTACTACTGATTCAAATTCTTCATCGGATACTGCCATTGGAGTTGCCATCATCTCACCTTGGTCAAATGCTGAGGGCTGAGGTCTTTCAATCCTACTATTCAGCAATTGACTCTATTCGCAAGCACTATGAGTATAGAGCCAAGCCCGATAAGCAGTGATAATCGCCCCGAGTGTCCTAACCGCCGACCTTGCCGACCTTGCTAGCGCTTGCCAAGAAGCCGTAGATGCTGGCCTTGATTGGCTCCACCTCGATATCATGGATGGAAATTTTGTACCAAACTTGACCTTTGGTCCACCAGTCATTAAGGCTCTTCGTAAGGCACTGGGAGATGGCCCCACCTTCGATGCCCATCTAATGATATCCAATGCAGAAGATTGCTGGGAGCAATACATCGATGCAGGGTGCAATCACCTCTCGGTTCATGTTGAGGCAGTCACTCACCTCCACCGCCTTTTGACCGCAATCAGGGCACGTGGATGTGGGGCTGGCATTGTCTTAAATCCTGCAACTCCCGTCGAAGTTGCCTTGGAAGTTCTTTCAGAATGCGATTTAGTAATGATAATGAGTGTTAATCCTGGCTTTGGTGGTCAATCCTTCATTTCTAATGTTGAAGCAAAAATTCGCCGTTTGCGAACTGCAATCGATGCCCAAGTCGCGGCTGGTGGCCGGGAAGTCCAATTACAAATTGATGGTGGAGTTAAGGCTCACAATATCGCAATGCTGGATGAATGGGGAATCACCAATGCAGTTGTCGGTTCAGGGTTGTTCAATGATTCAGCTTCACTTTCAGATAACTTAGCAGTCATTAATTCAGCCCTTGCATGAGGTGGTTGGATGACCAGGATTCTCCTGTTGACTTTACTTCACCCTTTGCCCGGAAATCCTGCACGTGGCGCCTTTGTTGCTGATAGGGTTCGTCTACTTCGTGAAATGGGCTACGAGGTCAAAGTGGTGAATACTTTACCTCGAATGTTGAAGATTCATGAACAACGAAGGTCAACAATGCAAGGAGTGGCAAAAGCACCCCGGGAATTTGAGTTTGAAGAACACCCCGTTTTAACAATCCGTTACACTGCTTTTCCAGATCATCCCTTTCCAAGTTGGACTTCTGCCTCGATAAAACGTCAGGCCAAGAGAGTTGAGAATTGGCTTGGTGATTGGTGTCCTGATTTGGTTAGTGTTCACACCCTTTGGCCGGCAGCAGTTTTAGCACAAAAGTTGGCATCACGATATTCTGCCCCTTGCATTGCAACAGTCCATGGGCATGATATTGAGGTTGGCTTATCGGCTAATTACTCTTCAAGAATTATTCAATTGGAAAAATCAGTTCAGCAATTGGTAGTGGTGAGTGATAAATTGGCTGAAAGGATGCCTAATTCTGTAGTAATCCCATGCCATGTTGAGGTGCCTGAAAAACTCCAACGGCCGATTAAAAAATGGCAAGGTAGATGGCGACGGGGGGAATTAGAAGTTTTATTCCCAGCCAATTCAAAGCGTCCTGAAAAGGATCATTATCTTGCCTTGCAGACTTGCCGTGAATTAGAAACAAGAGGTTGGCGGGTGAAGATTGGAGATTTGCCTAATGTTCCTAGAAACATTGTCCATGATAGAATGCATGCTTGTGATATCGCATTGATAACCAGTAGGAGGGAATCAGGCCCATTGGTTGCTCGTGAGGCTATAGTTTGTGGATTGCCAGTTGTTTCGGTAGATATTGGAGACATGAAAGGTTGGCTACCCCCTCATTGTATTGCTAAAGAACGGACGCCAGAAGCATTGGCTGATGCGGTTGAAACGGTTTTGAAATCTGAAGAAACTATTCAATTGCCAAAAATATTTGAAAAAGAACATATATCTAGGGAATTAGAGAAACTATTCACTCGCATTCTGAAGAAATCTTGAATTCAGGTTTCATTAGCATCCAAGGTGCTAGGCATAGGATAATTCCAACAACAATACTTGCTGGTGCTGGAACTGCATTATTCAGTCCTAACCAGACGATAAACACCGCAGCACTGAAACAAAGCATGCTCACCATCATGTAACTTTGATTTCCATCAAAGCCAGTGTTTGAATGATGAATTGATGAGAATAAGAGTGCAATGGCTGCACTAATACTAGAGGCCACAGCCCCCATCACTCCCCAAGCAGGAATTGCAAATATTGCAACGATGACAGCAATTACCGCCGCTTCACCAAGCATCCGTGTGAATAGCCACGGCCTCTTACCTGCACATACTTCGACATAGGTTGGTACCGCCAACATGGTCGCCGCCCAGCCTGCTAACATCAAGAGGAATAATTCGAATGCTGTCCTACCCATGCTACCATCGTTATATTGTTCTGGAAAAGCCAATGGAAAAAGGAAATAAACAACAATTGCCCCACCGATCATACCTATTGGAATCAGGAGGTTTACGAGATTCCGTGCCTTTCGAACTTCACTAAGAGTTACTTGAGACTCTTTTCTTGAATCTCCAAGGATAGGTAAGAAAGCCGCTCTCATGGCTTGAGGGACAGTTAGGCCCGCTAAATATGCAAGATATGCTACATGGAATAATGCCGCACTGGAGTAGGTATCCCAACTTGCTAACATGACTTTTTCCATCCTTCCAAGGAGTGGTAGAATACCGAGTGTTACAGCAAAAGGAAGGGCTGAGAGGAGTAATTGTTTGGCATCGAGCAGCACATCTTCACCCTCCTCCCCAGTATAGAGTCGAGTAGTTTTTTCACCCCGCCATACCGCATAGCCCAAACTAATTATGACTCCACTGAGGAATGATAGCGCATACCATGTTGGGTTTGAAACTCCATTCCAAAGGAGAATTGCATAGCCTGAGGTAACTACTATCCTCTCAAGAACTTTGACGACTGCTTCTTGTCTTGCCTCACCCAGGGCCCGGAGTGCACTCCTATGGGCATAGGTGAAGATGTGGAAGATTGGAATCAATGAACAACAAATCAACAATAGAACCGGAATATTAGGCCAAATGAGAAAGCCACTAAACAAACCAATTGGCAAGAAAATTGCTGCCAAGACTGCTTGAATCCTCAAGGTTCTATGGACCAAATCTCTTGCTTGTCCTCGGGCTCGGGGGATATCTCGAGTGATGATAGTAGGCAATCCTGCATCAATTAGCATAAACATCAAGGCAAAGGCATCGATGAGTACAACAAACAATCCGTATTCTTCGGAGAGAAGAGCATGCGTTAGAATGACTTGCCCGAGTAAACCTGCAAAGATAGAAATCAGGTCAGCTGCAGTTAACCAAACACTGTCACGCAGCAGTTGTGGGCGCCTCTCTTCACCCTCTGCCATGTAGGCTGCGATGAGACAATGGTTGAAAGCATCCTTGCCCCCGCAGGTGACCGGAGACGTAGATGCCGAGCGTAGAATGGATGTCCGATGAAGTACGAAAAGTGCTTCCAGATGCCGAAATTGAGGTTGTTGACCTAACTGGCTCAATGGACCATTTCCACGTCCGTGTAATTTGCGAAAGTTTTGTTGGCATGCGTCCATTACAAAGACAGAAAATAATTCTCAATCATTTCAAACCACATATTCCCCACGCAGTTCATGCAATCGACCTAAAATGCATGACTCCTGAGCAGGCCGAAAAAACTGGAGATACTGTATTCCACCCCCACGGTGGCGGTACAGGAATTCACATTAAGAGCCTGAAAAAACAAGGTCACATAGAATGAGGATGATACAATGGATTGGACAGATGAAGAATTAAAGACACTGGTTGAGGGTAACTCCCTTGTTCTTTTTATGAAGGGCACACCAAATGAAGCACAATGCGGGTTTAGTAACCGTGCTGCACAAGTTATGCAGAGTTTTGGCGAGCCTTTCGCTAGCGTCGATGTATTATCAGACCCACGCGCAATTCCACGTATCTGTGAGTGGTCAGACTTTCCAACCATGCCACAGGTTTACGTTCATGGTGAATTAATTGGCGGTTCCGACATCGCTCTTGAGATGTTAGAAGATGGCTCTCTGAAAGAGATGTTTGATGCTGGAAACTAATTTATTGTTCATTTAACTTTCAAGGATGATTTCCAATGGAAACTTTCGAGTTTGATGATATCGTTAAGTTAGCAATTTCTGCAGGTATCGAAATTATGAAAATTCATGATTCTTCTGAAGGAATAATTTATTCAAAAAAGGATGATGATTCTCCTCTAACAAAGGCAGATGAAGCAGCACATGAAGTAATTGCTTTGGAATTAAAAAATTTAACACCTTCAATCCCATTGGTATCCGAAGAGGGTTTTCATGGAGATCCGATGAATTCTGAATATTGTTGGTTAGTAGACCCGTTGGATGGAACCAAGGAATTTATCAAGAGGAATGGAATGTTCACAGTAAATATTGCATTCATGCAACGCTATGGTAGAAGATGGAAACCAGTATGGGGAGTGGTTCACGCCCCTGCAACGGGTAAAATTTGGACAGGCGGGGTGGATTATCCAGCAATCAAGTTAGATGGAGATACCTCAAATCCTATATCCGTCCAAAAAGAGATTCCTGAAGTAGTAAAATTAGTAGCAAGTGGTAGTCACCGCGGAGAAAAAGATGAATCCTTTGCAAAATCCTTGGGGCCTCACGAGTTAATTCGAATGGGCTCTTCTCTCAAAGTTTGTTCAGTTGCTGATGGTTCTGCGAACCTATATCCTCGCTTTGGGCCAACTTCATGTTGGGATATCGCTGCTGCCCATGCAGTAGTTGCAGCCGCAGGAGGCTCAATCATTGGCCCAGATGGAGAGGAACTTGACTATGATTTGGTAGAAAATGTACTGAACCCATTCTTTATGGTAACTTCAACAGGTCATTGGAACCAAGCATGGCTTAGGTGTCAAGATTAAACCTCATCGTCTTTCACGAATGAATGGAGGGGATTGAGTTGGGCGAGAGAATGACTCACCTTCAGCGACTGGAAGCCGAGAGTATTCACATCATGAGAGAGGTTGCAGCAACTGCTGAAAACCCAGTTATGCTTTATTCAGTTGGAAAAGACTCCTCGGTAATGCTTCATTTGGCAATGAAGGCATTTCATCCAGGTAAAATCCCATTTCCATTGATGCATGTGGATACTACTTGGAAATTCAGTGAAATGATTTCATTCCGCGATGAAATTGCTGAGAAACACGGGCTGGATTTAATTGTCCATATCAATCAAGAAGGAGTGGAATCTGAGATTGGACCATTTAGCCATGGTTCTGAAATTCATACCGA
>Ga0302119_10000901_pt1 | contig 13373 bp, 6 predicted proteins | sample AG5_Tmax_MG_FD_203114 | JGI IMG/M metagenome (GOLD analysis project Ga0302119, IMG submission 203114) | Marine microbial communities from Western Arctic Ocean, Canada - AG5_Tmax | ecosystem: Environmental > Aquatic > Marine > Oceanic | place: Canada: Western Arctic Ocean | collected 2017-10-01 | reverse complement strand
ATAGCCCGGAACATGTTGGCCCTTACGGCAGGCTGCCGTCAACGATTCTTGTCATCAGGTTGTCGAGATCTTCACGGGAATCGGGCATCTTGATCCCAAAGTCATTGAGCCCGAGAGGAAGCAAGGGCCCGATCGCTCTGCGGAGCATTCGGATCTCAAAAGCATAGGGGGCGCATGGGTTTGGGTTCCCTCCCTTCGCCGGATCTTGATTGATGCGCTCGATCATGTCGGCGACGAAGCGTGTGATCCGAGCGAATTTTTTAAAGTTGACCCACTCCATAGTATCCTGCGGGTGGCGGTAGAATTTTCCCTGCGCGCAGCTCAGAAACAGGAATGGCTGGTGCTGCTCCGCGAAGGCATGATGGTCCGACATGCCACCAACGTAGCGATGCAGGGGGGCGACGCGGATCCCTTTCGTCTCCCCGACGGTGGTCTCCATGGTTCCGGCCGAGGTGGTGGTCAGGCCGTGGAAATTGAGAGTCTTAGTTTGAGAAATCGATCTCCTTCTTCCGCGCTGTGGCCTGCACGCACCCGGCCGCTCCTCCCGAACGCGGTTCGCTGACGGCGGTGAAGGTCTGGGCGGAGTGATCGAGGGCAATGGCCTGGCACGTTCCAAATGAAGAACGTCGCTTGAGAGTGTGGCCCCGCGCCTTGAGCGCGGACAAGAGATCCTGCCCGAGGCCATCTTCGACCAGGACATGGTCGGGCATCCACTGGTGATGAAAGCGGGGCGCCTTCACGGCCTCGTGGAGTGGTTGCTTGAGGTCGACCGTGCGCACAATGGTGAGAAGGGCCTGCGTGATGATGGTGGGGCCACCGGCGGCGCCCACTGTGAGCACCGGTTGGCCGTTCTTGAGGACGATGGTGGGCGACATGGAGGAGAGCGGACGTTTGCCGGGAGCGATCGCGTTGGCCTCGGCACCCACCAGTCCGAAGGCATTGGGGACTCCCGGCTTGATGGAAAAGTCGTCCATCTGGTTGTTGAGGAGCACGCCGGTGCCAGGAACGAGGACTTTCGAACCGAAGGAGGTGTTGAGGGTGGCGGTGCAGGCGACCCAGCAGCCGTGCCGGTCGACGGCGGTGAAGTGGGCGGTGTGCTTCTCAGTCTGAGCATCGGTCGCCGACTTGGAAGGATCGCCATGCCTGAGAACCGGAGTGGTCTTCGCAGGCGAGATTCGCGCGGCCAGTTTTTTGCCATAGCCCTTGGAAATGAGGCCGCCGACCGGGACATTGGCATGATCGGCGTCACCCAGCCAATGGGCGCGATCAGCGAAGGCGAGCTTCATCGCTTCGATGATGAGGTGAGTGCGGGTGGTCTGATCCAGGTGGGCGAGATCGAAGGATTCGAGGATGTTGAGAATCTGGGCGACATGGGTCCCTCCCGAACTGGGTGGGGGAAAGCCCACGACTTCGTGGTCGCGGTAGGTGGTCCGAAGAACATTGCGCGGACGGAGCCGGTAGTTGGCGAAATCAGCTTTCGTGATGATCCCGCCGTGGGTCTCCATCCATTTCGCGGTCGTGGTCGCAAAGGCCCCGCCGTAGAACCAGGAAATTCCCTCCGTGGCGAGGGTGCGATAGGTCCGGGCCAAGTCGGGTTGCCGGAGAGGGTCGCCCGCTTGGAGAACGGTTCCGTTGGTGCGGAAGAACGGACTGGTCGGTCCTGCAAATTTGGCGAGCGATTTCTCTTCGACGCGCAGGCGGCTCGCGAAATTCCGGTCGATGAGAAATCCCTCTTCGGCGAGGAGGGCGGCCTTCTTAAGATGGCTGGCAAGGGTGGTCCGGCCATGGTGACGCAGGACATGATCGTAGACTGCAATCGATCCCGGGATTCCCGGAGCACGGGCCCCGGTCTTGCTGGCGGCGGTGTCCGGTGTGCCGTCCGGGCGCAGGTAGATGTCACGATGGGCAGAGGCAGGAGCCATTTCTCGCCCATCGAGGGCGAGGAAGCTTCCGTCTGGCAGCCGCGCGAGGAGAAAGCACCCGCCGCCGATCCCGCTATTGTGGCTGTCGACGACCCCGAGGGTCAGGCCGATCGCGACTGCCGCGTCCATCGCGGTCCCGCCCGCGCGCAAGACCTCCAGTCCGGTTTTGGTGGCAAGGGGATGAGGAGAAGCGACCGCGCCCGCAGTGCCCATGGCTTGGTGGACGACGGGAGGGGCGGGCAGGGGGGAAGCGGGAAGCGCTACCAGAGTGAGCAGAAAAAGCGGAAGAGGTCGCAGGAGATGATTCACCGTTCTCACCTTACCCAGGAGTGACGCGAGAGGCGACGGAATTGTCCGAGGGGAACCTTCGCGTGGGGGGGCGGGAAATTCTGGTGCTCGCTTCCCAAGCGCAGCAGGTTGAGCAAAACCCCATGATATCCCGAGAATCCGGTTTCACCCTGTGCCTCGCGGTGCGGGCCAGTCCGTGCCGTTCAAGCGCGGCGCCAAATTCTATTCAAGATTAGTGATCTCAATCCCGGCGGATCGGGACGGATGAGCATTCACTCCCGCCCCAAGATAGATCGTGGTAGAGATTGAACTTCCTGGGTCGGTTGAACCAAGAAGGGGAACTCGGTTTCCCCATTAAGCAATCAAGCCTGAGAGCCCCTTTTTTGCGGAAATAGCCCCACTCTTGCGCCAATTTCTTTGGAGACCGTTGGAGTCAGTCCTGCCCCGCATTCGCCGAAACCAATCCCATCCGCTGACAAGGCATGAAAAAAACACATCTCGCCCTCCTGTGCACAATCCTCCTCACGGGGGCCTATTTTGGCTCAGGCTGGATTCCTCAGGTTCTGGCGAAACAAGATTCTGCTCCGCGAGTGGGCTCACCCAGGGCGCCGTCCAAGGTGGGGCATCCTTCCCTCATGAGTCCCCACGCTTCCCCCATTGCGGTGCATCGCAATCGCGTGTTTGTGGTGAACACGCCCTCCGATACGGTGGACGTGATTGATACCAGGACGAGGAAGATCGTGAAGCGCATCCCGGTTGGGATCGACCCGGTTGGCATCGCGGTGCGGCCGGATGGGAACGAAGTCTGGGTCACGAATCACGTTTCCGATTCGGTCAGTGTCATCGACACCAATCCGAACAGTTCGACTTATCTGCAAGTGGTTGCCACCGTGCAGGAATTTGATCGCAGAACCAAGGCTACTCGTTTTGACGAGCCGGTGGGAGTCGCCTTTGCCAGTAATGAGAAGGCCTACATTGCGCTTTCCTCCGAAAACCAGATCGCAGTCGTAAACGTAGCGACGCGCCAGGTCGAAAAGAGGCTCACCATCACGGCCCAGGATCCGCGCGCGATCGTGGTGCGCGGGGATCGACTCTATGTGATTCCCTTCGAGTCCAACAACAAGACTCAATTGTCGGGTGGCTACAAAATCGACGGTGAGTTGGTGACGTTCAATGCCCATGAGCACTCCATCGCCAATAACAATGTGCTCTCTCTTGGTCACGTCACGGACATTGTGAAACACCCCAAAGTTCCCGATCGGGACCTCTATGTCTTCGATACCAAGACCGACAAGCTCGTCGAAGTGGTGGATACCCTGGGAACCTTACTCTACGGCCTCACGGTAGACTCGAAGGGCCGGGTCTTTGTCGCGCAGACCGATGCCCGCAATGAAATCAACGGGCGAGCGGGATCGAAGAAGCATGGCTTGGCCGAGTTGCAGAATCGCGCCTTTCTGAATCAAATCACCTCGGTCCGCTTTGATGGCAATTCCTCCCGCCCGCCGGAGTTCATCAATCTCGAGCCCCTTCCGCCCAACCATCCGAAGCCCGGTCAAGCATTGGCAACGCCCTTCGCAATCGAGATCAGCGACGACGACTCCACCTTGGTGGCGTCTGCGGCAGGATCTGACATCGTCTTCACGGTTGATGCCAAGAGCGGAGAGGTTCTCGGACGGGTGCAGGTCGGGGCGGTACCCCGCGGCATCGCCCTGCAGAGTGCTGAGGGTGGAACGTTTACCCAAGCATGGGTCCTGAACGCGGTTGCCAATACCGTCTCGCTGGTTGATGTCTCGGACCCCGGCAAGCTCAAGCTCAAGGAGACCATCACCTTGGAGGATCCTACTCATGCCGCCTTTAAGCGGGGGCGCATTGCCTTCAACACCGCGGGGGCATCCAGCACGGGAACCTTTGCTTGTGCCGGTTGTCACCCAGACGGTCACACCGACCAGTTGCTCTGGGTGTTGAAGACTCCCATCGTGACCGGGGGCAACCAAATCATGCCCCGCTCCACCATGCCTCTTCGCGGTCTGCGTGATACGGCACCCTTTCATTGGGACGGCATCCCCGGTGACCCCTACGGGGGCAACAACAGTGCCAACACCCGAGGGCATGTGGCACCGAACAGCAGGGTCAAGAACCCGGAGAGCTCGACCAGGCACCTCATTGATGGAGGTCTGGCCTCCACGATGTCGATGGTGGGAGACTCCACGAAGAACGAGGAAGGAAAGGCAGGCTTGTTGTCCGCGCAGCAACGCGACGACATGGCCAAGTTCCTGCTCAACGTGACCTTTCCTCCCGCGCAACGGCGCGCGTATACCAATGTCTTGTCGGACACCGCCGTGCGGGGGTTCGAACTCTTCCACATCAAGGGAAACCACGAAGGGAAACCGAGTCCGAATGTCTGTGGCGACTGTCATCGCATGCCATTCCTGGTGAGCACCAACACGCCGGGGACCGGGATGGACGCTCCCACTTGGCGGGGGGCTTATGACCGCTTCCTGATCCTCCCGCAGGGACGCTTGAATATCATCGCCTTTGATTTCTACCGCCGGATTGCGGACGAGGGCATTCCGGAGCGTAAGATGTGGCGCCTCTCCTGGCGCGGTCACGAGCGATTCGATCCCGTCTGGAACATGGTTCTGGAAGGAAGCACCGGCTACTCGGGCTCCTTTGCCCGTCAGGTCACCTTGAACAAGTCGACCGCGAGTGACGCCTTGACCACAGATTTGCTGGATGCCCTGGAGTTTTCCTCCGGCGAAGGGGGCATCGTGCTGCAGGTCGAAGGCGCCTTCCTGAATAATACGAAAGCGATGCCGGTGATTCTTCAGTACGATGCCCGCTACAAGGAGGGATCCTACGTCGAGGTCGCCGGCGAGCGCAGAGCTCTCAAGCGCGAGAGGTTGGTAGAGTTCGCAGCCCAGGGTAAATTTGTGGGGACCTTTACCGGCCGCCATGGATCGAATGCTGATTACGATCACCCCCAACCAGCCTTGTGGACTCTGGGACCGATCGAGAAGCAGCGCGGATCCCAGGATTTTCCCATTCTCCATGGCGGCGAGACCACCATGACGATGAGTGGAAGACACATTCGCGAAGGGGCAAACATCCTTGTGGATGGAAGGAAGGTTCCGGGAACGATGAAAACGGAGGAGGACGAGAGAATCGTGATCAAGCTGGAGAGTTTGCCGGCGGTCGGCATGCACTTGCTCCAAGTGCAGAATCAGGATGGGCTGTTCAGCAATGACTTCATTTTTCATGTCGCAGAAAATGAAGAGAAGGCGGGCACCTTGCGTGCTCAGGCAGCCCCCGGCCGCGTTCGCGACGATCTGGCCCAGGCGATCGAGAGGGGGGATTTGGAGGCCACCAGAAGACTGCTTCGGGCTGGCGCTCCGCTCAACGCACGGCGCATCCGAGATGGCGGCATGACGCCGCTGAGCACCGCGGTGTTTCACGGCCGGATGGAGATTGTGAAATTTCTTGTCGATCGAAAGAAGGCCGAGGTCTCCTACCACAACCGAGACGGAAATACCCCGCTCCACCTCGCGGCCTTCCTGTGCCGAAGGGAGATGATCGACTACCTCTTGCAGAAGGGAGCTTCTCTCAGCCAGAAGAGTGATCGGGGAGAGACTCCGATCGATGTGGTGTCCTCCTCCTGGAATGAGGGCTTGTCCGATTTCTACCAAGCGGTCAGTGAGGGAGCCGATCTCAAGCTCGATCTCAAAGTGATTGAGAAACTTAGGCCCAAGATTGCCACCCAACTCCGGGAGCACGCCGCCAAGCAGGACTAGCAGGAATGGCGCAAGGATAAGGCTCTGCCGTTCTGAGCTTGGGAGGGATCAAGTTCCAGGCATTTCGAAAACTCCCGGACTCAGGTTGAGAGCATAGCAGAGGATGCTGCGATCCCTCCGGGGTCGGGGACCCACCTGATCCTTGCGCCATCCCTCCGATGAGAAGGGAGGAGGTCCCCCTCCCCGCCGCCGCAATTTCCGAAAGATTTTTCCGAATTCGAGGCCCTGGTGCGGAGTTATCTTGGGCGCGAGACGGCCCAGTGATAATATGACGATCAAGCAAACAGGGACCCTTGGAGGTCGCTCCCGGATGGGTGGGCCCACTGCTCTCATGGGGCTACTTTGCGCCGTTCTTCCGTTGGAAGGGCAATCGACCGGGAAGGCGGGCGCAGGGGCAGCGAACTGGCATCAGTGGCGCGGCCCGGAAGCCAACGGGGTCTCCCGCACGGCCACTCCGCCCACCACGTGGAGCGAGAAGGACAATATCCGGTGGAAAGTCGAGATCGCCGGGAAGGGAGGAGCCACTCCGATTGTCTGGGGCGACAAGGTCTTCCTCCTGACTTCCATCAACACCGGCAAGGTGGATCCGTCTCTGACCAAGCCGGAAGACCAGCCGGATCGCGTCTTCGGAATCAAGTTCCCGAATACGAGTTATCAGTTCGTGATTCTCTGTCTTGATCGCAAGACTGGGAAGGAACTCTGGCGCCGAACTGCAACAGAGTTCGTTCCTCATGAGGGACACCATCGCGACAACACCTACGCCTCGGCCTCACCCTTCACGGACGGCAAGCGCATATACTGTTGGTTCGGATCGGCGGGCATGTTCTGCTATGACCTCGAGGGCAAGAAACTGTGGGATCGCAAACTTGGGCAGGCCAGGATTGGGGCCAGCCTGGGAGAAGGGTGCTCCCCGGTGGTACACGAGGGCAAGGTCGTCGTGCTGCGTGATCAGCAGGGACCGTCCTCCATCGAGACCCTGGATGCGAGGACCGGCAAGACGATTTGGAAGGAGGACCGCGATGAGCCGAATGGATGGGCGACCCCACTCATCGTGGCACACAACGGCAAAACACAGGTCGTGACCTGTGGGGACAATCTGGTCCGAAGCTATGATTTGGAAAATGGTGAGCTTATCTGGCAATGCGGCGGACTTTCGGAAAACACGATCCCGAGCCCCGTGGTGGAGGGCGAGTTCGTTTATTGCATGAGCGGATACAAAGGCTACTCGCTGCTCGCGCTGCCGCTCTCCGCCCGGGGAGACATCACCAATAGTGACCAAATCGTGTGGAGGAAGAACAAGGGCACGCCCTATATTCCCTCTCCGCTGCTCTACGAGGGGAAGCTCTATTTTCTGAAATCGAACCAGAGCTTTCTGAGCTGTCTCGACACGAAAACAGGCGAGGCTTTCTATGAAAATGTCCGCCTTCCCGAGGTCGCGAATGTCTACTCCTCCCCGGTGGGGGCCGCGGGCCGGGTTTACATCACGGGGCGCAACGGAGTGACCTTGGTGCTCACGCGCTCTCAAGAGTTTGCGATTCTCGCCACCAATGAACTTGACGATCAGTTCCGGGCCTCCCCGGCGCTGGCTGGCAAGGAGCTCTTTCTGCGCGGGAGCAAATTCCTTTACTGCATTGCGGAGAAGGACTGATGAGGACGCTGCGATCCCTCAGTTGTTGGAGCGTTCTGATCCAAGGGATCTTCCTTGCGAGCCTCGCACCACTGGCCCTGGGCTTTGAAGCAGAGATCGCTCCCCTCCTTGAGGCCTCCTGCCTCGAGTGTCATGACGCCGAGACGAAAACGGATTTGAATTTTGAGGAACTTGGCCACGATCTCTCCGATCCTGTGGTGTTTCGCCGCTGGGAAATGGTCTACGATCAGATCAGGACAGGCGAAATGCCGCCCAAGAAAAAGGCGCGCCCGGACGCCGCTCTTCTGAAGCGAGCCTTGCATTCTCTCCGCAACGACCTGCGCAAGGCCAATCGGCGGGCGCAGACGAGGAATGGACGCGTCCCGGTCCGACGTCTGACGGGGATCGAATACGAGTTCACCCTGCAGGACCTCTTGGGCATTGGAGGGGCCTTCGCGAACTATCTGCCGCCGGAAGGTGGGTCTGCCAAGTTCGACACCGTCTCCGAGGGGCAGGGGATTTCTCCGGTTCACATTCGGGGATACCTGGCGGGAGCCGATCGGGCGCTCGACGAAGCCATCACGCTGGGACGGCGGCCGCCGAAGGAGCCCCGTCTGATCGACTATCAAAACTCGCCCTATGTCGCGATGTGGTTCGAGCGAGAGCTGCGGCGCGGAGGAAACACCATCAAGAAGGTGGAGGACGCGGTGGTGACCTTTGACAGTCGTCCTCATGTGATGCCCTCACATCACGTCGGTTATCGGCCTCCGTATCCCGGTCGCTACCGCATCATGGCCGGAGCATACGGCTACCAGGCAAAGACGCCGGTGACCCTTCTGCTCATGCGGGGGAGCGACACGCGTGATGGCACGGAGTTGATTGGGGCCTTCGATCTTGAGCCGGGGACCACGCGGACGGTCACCGTCACCACCTATCTCACGCCTGACGACTACTTTTACCCGGCGGTTGCCGATCTGGATTGCGATTCGAAGGGGCAAAATATATTCGGGGCAGGGGGAGCGATTGGCTATCGGGGTGAGGGAGTGGCGATCACGTGGCTCACGATCCAGGGTCCGCTGGAAGAGAATTGGCCGCCGGCGAGCACGCGGAAATTGTTGCATGGGGTTGAACTGCTGGAGGGGCGGGGGCGCGACGGGTCTACGATCAAGTTGAGCAAGCCGCCGCTCGAGCATGTGGCGGAAATTGTCAGGCATCTTGCGGAGGTGGCCTTTCGGCGACCACTGCGCGAGGGAGAACTGGAAGGCTTCGTGCGCTTGGCCGAGCCTACCCTCACGGAGGACGGTGACTTTGAGAAGGCCCTTCGGATTTCGTTGCGAGCGCTCCTCAGTTCGCCCCAGTTTTTGTTTCACTCCGGCGATCCGGGGCTGTTGGACGATCATGCTCTGGCGACCCGGCTTTCCTATTTCCTCTGGAAAAGTCTACCCGACGAAGAACTGTCTCGCCTCGCGGGAGAGAAAAGGCTCGGTGATCCCACCACTCTCGCGGCTCAGGTGGAGCGCATGTTGAACGATGAAAAATCGATGCGCTTCATTCGGGATTTTCTCGGCCAGTGGCTCGGGTTGCACGAGATCGATGCCACCACTCCCGACGACAAGCTCTATCCGGAGTATGATGACATATTACGTCAGGCGATGTTGCGAGAGACCGAGCTGTTCTTCCAGGAGTTGGTCGTCGAGAATCTCCCGGTCCGGAACTTGATTGATTCGGAGTTCTCGTTTCTCAATCGGCGACTTGCAAAACACTACGGCATGACCGGGGTGAGAGGGGAACAGTTTCGCAAGTTGGTTCTGCCCGAAGATGGTGTGCGGGGTGGATTGTTGACCCAAGCCAGCGTCCTGAAGATCACCGCGAACGGAACGGTCACCTCGCCGGTCAAGCGGGGTGCCTTCGTTCTCACGAAACTGCTGGGACGAGTTCTCAGTCCTCCTCCGCCGGATATTGGCTCGATCGAACCGGATACCCGGGGGACCACCACGATTCGGGAAACCCTGGATGCGCACCGAAATGTCCAATCCTGCGCCCGTTGCCATCGTGAGATCGATCCTCCGGGATTTGCGCTCGAGTGCTTTGATCCCATTGGAGGATTCCGAACCCGTTATCGTTCAAGCGGCAAGGGTGACTGGTCAGAGCGTAAGCTCTTTGGTCGCCGAGTTTATGAATACAAGGAGGGACCGGCGGTTGATGGGAGCGGCGTGACGGCGGAGGGCAGAACGTTCAAAGGGATTCGCGACTTCAAGCGACTTCTCCTCACTCAAGAAGAAGAAATAGCGCGCAACGCGCTCTCCAACCTGATCGTCTACGCGACAGGTGGGGAAATTCAATTCGCAGATCGCGATGAGATCAATCAACTTGTCCAACGCTCACGCGAGGAGGAGTTTTGTTTGCGGGCCATGATTCACATGGTGGTGCAGAGCCAAATGTTCAGGAACAAATAAAACCATGACTGGTCTGCACAATCGCCGCACCTTTCTTCGGACGGCCGGAGTCTCCCTCGCCTTGCCGTGGATGGAATCGCTGGGTGCGAAGGGCGGCGAGCCATCTCCTCCCAAGCGGATGGTGTTTATTTGTTCCGCGCTGGGCCTGCATGGTCCTGCCTTGTATCCAACCAAAACCGGGACGGATTACGAGTCCACTGAGTATCTGGAGCTCCTGAAGGATCACCGCGACGACTTCACCCTCTTCTCCGGTCTCTCGCATCCGGATCAGGGTGGAAGTGAACATGCCACCCTCATGACTTGGTTGAGTGCGGCTCGGAACCCCGGTCGGGACGGCTTTCGCAATTCGATTTCGGTTGATCAATTTGCCGCGGAAAAGCTGGGCTCCATCACGCGCTTTCCCTCCGTCATTCTCAGCAGCGAGGGTCCCTCCAGCCAGTCTTACACCAGCAGCGGGGTCATGATTCCGGCGGAGTCCAGTCCCTCCCGCATGTTCGCCAAGATGTTTCTGCAGGGAAATCCCGGCGAAGTGGCACGGCAGAAGCGAAAGCTCAGCGAGGGGCGGAGCATCCTCGACGCCTTGATGGCACAAAGTAAATCGCTGAGTCGGCATGCCAGCACTGCGGATCGTGAGAGACTGGACGAATACTTTGAGTCCGTCCGAAGGACTGAGGTGGAGCTTCAGGAGGCGCGGGCGTGGTTGGACAAGCCCAAGCCCGAAGTTGTCCAGAAGCCCCCTGTCGACATCGGAGACAAATCCGACTTGGTTGGTCGGGTGCGCCTCTTGTTGAACCTAGTTCCCCTGATCGTGCAGTCGGACTCTTCGCGCATCGTCAGCATCGTGATCCAGGATCACCTCGTCGTGCCCCAGGTCGCGGGAGTGAGCAGTGAGCATCATAATCTCTCTCACCACGGCAAGGACCCCGCCAAGATTGCGCAGCTGAAGAAGATTGAGCGCGAGCTCTTAGGCTGTTTCCGCGACTTGCTCGAAAGGATGGGCGGGAAAAAGGAAGGGCCTGATTCCCTGCTCGACAACACCATGACGCTCTTTGGCAGCAATCTGGGCAATGCCAATGCTCATGACCCGCGCAACCTCCCCATCCTTCTCGCCGGCGGCGGCTTCAATCACGGTCAGCATCTCGCCCGTGATCGAAAGGACAACACGCCTCTCAGCAATTTGTTCCTGAGGATGCTGGGCGCAATGAAGATCGAGACCGAGTCCTTCGCGACCAGTTCCGGGGAACTCGAGTGGTAGACCGGAACCTCGGAACGAAGACAATTACCCCACCCCAAGAAAAACATGAAAAACCATTTGGCCACCATGGTGGCAGCCCTCCTTGCAATCGGCTTACCGGGCCATGCGAACTCGATCGATGGTAGAGTCACCAATGCGGAGGGCAAGGCGATGGAAGGAGTGATGATCTCCGCTTTCGACAATGATTGGCGGAAAAGCACTTCGGTCTTCAGTCAAGCGGATGGGTCCTTCCACCTCGATGGATTGCGCGATGTGAGCCTTCGGGTGCGCGCCCGCTTGTTGGGTCAGCGTGACAAGTGGATCGAGGACGTGGAGCCCGGCACGAAGAGTCTCGCCTTCGGCATGGAGCCCGCCCGCGGAGTGGATCTGGAAGTGCAACGGCCCGCCAACAGCGGATTTGGAATGCTGAAGTTCGAGAGCATGCGTGACAAGTTGAACTTCAAGATGATGTGCAGCTATTGCCATCAGATCGGGACCGTGGGGTTCCGAACTCCGGAGAAACCAGTGGATTGGGAGACCATGATCACACGCATGGACGGCTACGGCGGGCTCTACCGGCACACCCGGTCGACCATCGTGAAGCGCTTGATCGAAACCTACAAAGATGATGCGGTGAAGAAGTGGCCGAAGTTTGTTCCGCCCCCGCCCCCGACCGGGGATGCCACCAAGGTGAAGATCACGGCGTGGGAAATGGGCGATCGCTACGAGGGATCCTTTCACGACCTTGAACTCGGGCCGGAGGGCTTGGTCTATGCCGTCAATATCAGCAAGCACCGGTTGGTGACTCTCGATCCCAAAACCGGCGAGCGGAAGAGATACCAGGTCCCTCGAGGATCCTGGGGGCCGCACTCGGTGGAGTTGAGCAACGAGGGAGACCTGTGGATCACGATGTGTGCGTCCGGACAGATGGCGAAATTTGACCCCAAGACCAAGGAGTTCCTGGTCTGTTCAAGTGGAGAAGCTCCCGCCAAACGAGGATCCTATCCCCACACCCTGAGGATCAATCCCAAGGATCCCGAGGGCTTGATCTGGTACACCGATGCGGCCCGTAATTCCTGTTTCTCCCTGCATCCGAAAACGCTCGAGGTGAAGGAGTACCATTTGCTCAAAGCCGACCAGGCGGTCGCCGCCGGGAAGGGGGAGTCCCGTGGAATCACCCCCTATGGTCTCGATTACTCGCCGGTGGATGGAACGATTTGGTACACCAAGCTGAATGGCAATCGGATTGGTCGCATCGATCCCAGCACAGCGGACGGCGACATCAAGGAATGGAATCCGCCCTTCCGGGGGCCGCGTCGCCTGCACCTTGACCAGGACGGCATAGTATGGGTGCCCGGCTTTGGTTCGGGAGTCTTTGGGAAGTTTGATCCCAAGACCGAAGAGTGGACCGTCTACCCCTTGCCGGATGCGGCGAATCAGATTCCCTATGCGCTCAACGTCGACCCGAAGGGCAAGGTCTGGATTTGTGGCACCGGCAATGACACCCTCTACCGGTTTGATCCCAAGACGGAGCAGCTTCTCGAATTTCGGTTGCCCATGCGGGTGAGCTATACCCGTGAAATCGAGTTCGATGCCGAGGGCAATGTCTGGACCAGCACGAGTGGACCTGCGCGGCACATGGAAACGGGGTGTGGAGCGATCATCAAGTTGGAGGTTCCGGACAATCTCACTGGCGGTGTGAAGCTGGTCAAGGTGGAGCTCAACGACGACGAGCGCGGCCTCAAACCTCCTGGTGCAAAACCGCCCGCTTCTCCCTTCGGCAAACTCCTGACCCGGATTGACGGGAATGATCTGCCCAAGGACTACAGAGGGGGAAGCGCTCACCAGCCGTACGTCGACAGGGTGATGGCGAGCATGAGTGGGGAAGAGCGAGGTCGGGTGGGGCAGCTTTGGGCAGAAAAGGAGCGCATTGACCCCGAGATGGCAAATCGTGGCTCGTCCTTCGTGAGAATACTGGATTACGTGGCCAAGGGGGAGGGGCGTAAGAGGCCGGGGAAGAAGATTCCAGGGCCGCCCACTGCGGCCAAGCCGAAGGCC
>Ga0302119_10000899_pt1 | contig 13376 bp, 15 predicted proteins | sample AG5_Tmax_MG_FD_203114 | JGI IMG/M metagenome (GOLD analysis project Ga0302119, IMG submission 203114) | Marine microbial communities from Western Arctic Ocean, Canada - AG5_Tmax | ecosystem: Environmental > Aquatic > Marine > Oceanic | place: Canada: Western Arctic Ocean | collected 2017-10-01 | reverse complement strand
GCAACGGCACTCGCCTATCACCCTGAATATGCAGATCGTGCGATTGTCTTCAATTTGGATCAAGATCCATCCATTTTGCTCGATCTGAAAACTGAAGAACTAAAAACACTGCTTTTCACCAAGAATGAAGATCTTCCTGATGATGTGGAGCGACTGCAACTTAAAGAATTGATTTTTAATAAAAGCCCCATGATTGTGCCAAACGTGCATAAATTGGAAGCCAAAATACTTGAACAGCTTAAAATTGACATGGAACAGTGCTTCAAGAACTTGGACTTTATTCAAAAGAACCAAGAGGAAATTCAAAAAGTTGTGCAAGGCATTTATCTTACGGACGGAAAAAAGCGGCTATCAAAAGATGCCGACCAAATGCTTTATGATAAATTTGTCGATAATACCGACAGGCGGATTTGTGATCAAATTCAAACCCTTTCTACGGATGAAATTGGCACTTTCCAGCCAAGCTTTAAAGATAAAAACCTAGCCACTCTATTTCTGCACTTTAAAGGAAGAAATTACCCTCAATTATTGAGTGATAGTGAGGCTGAGGACTGGTTTGAAATTGTCCAGTCACGTGTACAAGATGGGCAGCATGGCTACTTGTCATTTGATGATTTTGAACAACAACTTACACAACTTAGCAAAGACACGCCTGAAAAACAGATTCTTTGGCAACAACTTGAGACTTACTCACAAACTTTTCTCTAAGTTATCACACCATCACATTGATATAAATGCCTCAAACAGGTATAATATTTTCGCATAATTGCATAATTATCAGGATGAGAGAAAACACATAATGAACGCAGAAACTCGCTATGACATGTTTGGCAGATTGCTTAAACAAATCCCAAACCCAACTACTGAATTAAACTACTCAACTTCTTTCGAGCTCTTAGTAGCAGTTACCTTGTCGGCACAAGCCACAGACAAAAGTGTCAACCAAGTTACTGACGCTTTATTTCCACTTGCCAATACCCCAGAGGCAATTTTTGAGCTGGGTGAGGATACACTTCGCGAAACTATTAAAACAATAGGTCTGTTCAACTCGAAAGCAAAACACATTATCCAAACTTGCAAAATTTTAATTGAAAAGTACGCATCTCAAGTGCCCGAAACGCGCAAAGAGCTTGAAGCACTGCCTGGTGTTGGTCGTAAAACTGCCAATGTTGTATTAAATACAGCTTTTGGTCAACCGACGATTGCTGTTGATACGCATATTTATCGCGTTGCAAATCGTACTGCGATTGCCTCAGGTAAAACAGTTCTTGAAGTAGAAAAGAAACTCATCAAGTTCATTCCTGATGATTTTAAAGTACCTGCCCACCACCTCATGATCCTTCATGGTCGTTATGTTTGTAAAGCACGTTCGCCGCATTGTACAGACTGTATATTGCTTGACCTTTGCGAATACGAAGAGAAAAATCTATAGCGCTTTCCACACATGCTGTACAGCCAAGATCGAACCGAGCAGAGACAATTCTTAGCGAGATCTTGGAAAAAATTTACGAACAAAGAAACACTCGAGCCACTCGAGAAACTGCTGGCGTCCATAATACAAATACACCCAGAATATCACGGTTTAATCAATAATGTGGATTCGAATTATTTTCCAGAGCAAGGTGAAGTTAATCCTTTTCTGCACATCAATCTGCACTTGGCATTAAGAGACCAGCTCTCAATCAACCAGCCAACGGGTATTAAAGATGCCTACGACCAACTACTTGTCAAATTGAAGGACGAACATGCAGTTGAACACTTGATGATGGATTGCATTGCTGAAATGATTTTTTCATCGCAGAAGAATCAAGCACCCTTGGATCATCAGGCTTATTTTCAGTGCATCCAAAACCAAGTTAGGAATAGCTAACTTCCATTAATACCTAGAAATGCATCGACCGCTGTTTGAGAGTCATTAGAAATAACTTTAGCGATAGATCTACCAGTTAACGAAGTTCTTTAATAACTGGAGACCGTCGTGCTGTGATTTCTCTGGGTGAAACTGCACGGCAAACATTCGATCTTTGGCAATTGCTGATGTAAATGAGTGACCATACTTTGTGCTACCCGTAACTACGCTGGAATCATTCTCTTGAACATAATAACTGTGAACGCTGTAAAAGCGTGCATTATTGTCAATATTATGCCAAAGGGGGTGACTCGATACTTGATTGACCATATTCCATCCCATGTGAGGTATTTTCAGAGTTGAGTTAATCAAGTTTTTTTCTGATTCTACGAAACTTGTACTCTGTGAGTGTAAATCGGCATGCTTAAACTTAACCACTTTTCCTTGAATGATTGACAAGCCATCGGTGCCACTATTCTCTTCCGAGTGATCAAAGAGTAATTGCAAACCTAAGCATATGCCTAAAAATGGCTTTTCAGCAGCTGACTTTTTAATCACATCTACCAAATTGTGCTCATTAAGCGCCAACATACATGCCCCCATTGCTCCCTGTCCAGGAAAAACAACACGATCAGCATCATTAATTAGTTGGGGATCATTGGTTAGAATTGAGCGATCGTTCGGTGCAATAAACTCAAAAGCTTTTTGTACGGAACGCACATTACCCATTCCGTAATCAACAATTGCGATGGTTTGCATATTTTCTAACGAGCTAGAGAGAACCCTTAGTTGAAGGAATAACGCCCTCTTGCCTCTCGTCAGGCGTTACCGCCATACGCAATGCTCGACCAAATGCCTTAAAAATAGTTTCCGCTTGGTGGTGTGAGTTAACGCCCTTCATATTATCAATATGAAGTGTAACCAAGGCGTGATTGACAAATCCCTGGAAGAATTCTCTAATTAAATCAACATCAAAAGAACCAACTCTGCCTCTGGTGAAATCCACATCCATCATCAAGCCGGGACGGCCAGACAAATCCAGCACAACACGTGAGAGAGCTTCGTCTAACGGCACATAAGAGTGACCATAACGAGTGAGTCCTTTTTTATCGCCCACAGCCTTAAAAAAAGCCTGACCAATGGTAATACCAATATCCTCAACCGTATGGTGATCATCTATCTCAGTATCGCCATCACATCGAATGGTTAAATCCATCAAGCCGTGGCGAGCGATTTGATCCAACATGTGATTTAAAAATGGTACGCCCGTCTGAACATCAGCAACGCCACTGCCATAAATATCTAGGCTAACCGAGATATCCGTCTCATTTGTTTTTCGATCAACTTTAATCATAAGTGAATTTTATCTTAAACTACAGATAGTCTTTGATGAGTATTTCTGCGATTTGAATTGTGTTCAAAGCCGCGCCTTTTCTAATATTGTCAGATACAACCCACATATTCAAGCCATGTTTGTGGCTTATATCTTCACGAATTCGGCTTACAAAAGTTTCATCGTGGTTTGTTGCCTCTTCAAATGGTGTTGCATAACCGCCATCTTCACGCTCGTCAATCACCTTAATACCAGGAGCATTCTCTAATAATGCTCTTGCCTCCTGCGCAGTAATTTTTTTCTTTGTTTCAATGTTAATGGCTTCTGAATGACCAAACAAAACTGGCACTCGGACCGCGGTCGGGTTAACCAAAATACTGTCGTCTTCAAAAATCTTTTGTGTTTCCCACACCATCTTCATTTCTTCTTTAGTGTAACCATTCTCTTGAAATACATCAATATGAGGAATCACATTAAAAGCAATCTGTCTTGGATAAACTTCAATTTCGACTTCTTGACCATTCAACAATCTAGCTGTTTGGTTTGTTAATTCAGTAATTGCCTCTTTGCCACTGCCTGAAACTGCCTGGTAAGTCGCGACATTAATTCGCTCAATACCTACAGCATCGTGAATTGGCTTAAGGGCAACCAACATTTGAATCGTTGAACAATTTGGATTAGCAATAATATTACGATTCGTGTAGTTTGCAATTGCATGTTTATTAACTTCTGGTACAACCAAAGGAATGTCTTCGTCACGGCGAAAATGTGCGGTATTGTCAATCACCACACAACCCGCTTCAGCCGCAATCGGTGCGTATTTTTCGGAGATATTACCACCCGCTGAGAATAAGCCGATTTGAGCCTGAGAGAAATCAAAAGCATCCAAGTCTTGCACCGTCCAAGACTTGCCTTGGCAGGTTACTCTTTTTCCAGCTGACTTTGCAGAGGCTAAAGGGTATAAATTATTGATTGGAAAATCACGCTGATCTAAAATTGAAATCAGAGTTTCGCCTACTGCGCCAGTTGCACCAACGATTGCAACATCATATTTTTTACTCACGATAAAATAATATTAACAAAAGGGTTAATTATACGAACCCTTGAGACCGAAATACACAAATATATTCGATTAAACAAGAAAAAAATGAAGGATTATGGCAAAACAAAGTCAAAATATAAAATGACTGCAAATAGTAGTAGAAATCAACCCTTATACTCACTAAACAGCACGTAACCTACTTTAGTTTAAGTTTCGTAGAAACAAATGCTAAGACGCTGTTGAACTTGGCTTTAAACGCAGTTATCAATTTCTATATATTGGTGCTGGCAACCAAACTCATCGCTTAGATGTTGACACAATGCTTGCACGCCAAAACGCTCTGTTGCATGGTGCCCTGCAGAAAAAAACACCAAATTATTTTCAAGCGCCGTTGCTGGCGTTTGCTCTGAGACTTCACCAGTAAGGTAAGCATCAACGCCAAGCGCTATTGCTTGTTCAATAAAACCTTGGGCTGCACCAGTACACCAGGCAATTCTTCTGATGTTTTTACTTTTATCTCCAACAATTAAAGGAGCTCTTTGTAGGGCGCTCTCAATTTTCTCGCCAAACTCAATGGCCACCGTGTCAATCTCACCGGCCCACAAAAGGCTGTTATCAATAGGCTTTCGGTTTGTAATGCCAAGCAATTGGCCCAATTGTGCATTGTTGCCAACTTCAGTATGCGCATCGAGTGGTAAATGATAAGCAAATAAATTAATATTATTTTCTAATAATAAGGCAATTTTACGCCGCTTAGAACCGCTAATTATTTGTGAGTCATTTTTCCAAAAAAGACCATGATGCACAAATATTGCATCTGCTTTTTCATCAATAGCCCGCTCGATGAGCGCTAAATTTGCACTGACACCACTAATAATTTTATTGATTTTCTTCTTACCTTCAATCTGCAGTCCATTGGGGCAATAGTCCTCAAATGCATCGGCGTTGAGATACAATTGGGTGTAGTTTTTTAGCTCTTCACGATTAACCATAAAAACTCTTAAGTTGCTCTAACAATGCATTATTTTCATAAGAGTTGCTCACCGTCACTCGGACACAATTGGTAAGTTTAGGATGGTTGCCAAAGTTTTTAATGAAAACGCCATTGTCTTTTAAGTACTCAAACAAGGTATTCGCATCCGGCGTTTTGATCAATAAAAAATTAGCATCAGACGGATAAACTGTTAATGCTTGAATAGCGCTCAACTCGTCAAATAAGCGTCCTCTCTCATCAATAATGATCTTTGCGTTTTCTTTAATACGTTCTTTTTCCTTTAACAAGAAATTTGCACTTGCTTGAGTTAATGTGTTGATGTTGTAAGGCAAGCGTAACTTATCCAATTGGCGAACCGTTTCAGGATTGCCAATCAGCAGACCTAACCTTAAACCTGCAAAACCGATTTTGGAAACAGTTCTAAGTAACACCAAATTTGGATAATTAGCGACTTCGTCTAAAAAACTGTCTTTTGCATACGCATAATAAGCTTCATCAACCACAACGAGCGCATCACTAGTCTCTATGATTTTTTTGATAACATCTCGATCAAAAGCATTGCCAGTAGGATTATTTGGATAGGAGATAAAAATAAGTTTGGGTTTTGTTTTCTTGATCACAGCCAGTGATAATTCCAAGTCAATTTGGAAATTTTCATCAAGGGAAACGCCTTCATAGTTGAGACGAGTGTACTTAGCAATCATTTCGTACATGACAAAACTTGGCTCAACACTTAAGATGGTGTCGCCCGTGTCACAAGCAAGTGCTAACAGTTGGATGAGTTCATCTGAGCCATTACCAAGCAAAATATCCAAGTTCTTGGGGATGGCCATTAAGCCTCTTAACGTTTGCTGTAATTCTTGTGCTCCCGCATCGGGATAACGATTAAGATTCGCTTTAGCTAAATAAGCAAGATACGGCTCAATTAAATTTTCAGGGACTAAAAATGGGCTTTCCATAGCGTCCAGTTTTATCATATTTTGAGACTTTGGGACATGATAAGCCTGAATATCTTGAATATCAGAGCGCAACCATTGATTAATAAAAGACATTATGTTGGCTTGGAGCGATTAGGATGATACTGCATTTTACCCAGCTTTTTAGCACTCAATAATGTTTGGTAACAGTAGTCCAATGCTCTTTTGCAAGCAATATCCACATCAATACCGAGTGCTATCAACGCGCTAATCGAGCTCGAAAGTGTACAACCTGAGCCGTGATATTCACCGGGTAATTTGACATAGTTAAAACTGGCAAACAACTTACTTTGTTGATACAAGCGATGTTCAATTTCATTTTGTGAGTCGTCTGCACCCGTGACTAATGTCCAGGGACTATTCAATAACGCCACCGCCTGACTCTCATTAAGGTCTGGTGCCAATCGTGCCAGCTCAGATCTATTGGGTGTAATTAGCTTCGCCAATGGAATCAGTTTATCTTTCATTGCAGCTATCGCATCATCATCAAGCAATTGTTTACCACTACTTGAACAAACAATTGGATCGAGAACAATCATTAATTCGGGTTTTTTGGCAAGCAAATTAGCAATAGTATTAATTTGATTTGCCGAACCCAAAAGACCAATTTTAGCTACTTGAAAATCAATATCAGAAATCAAAGCTCTAAATTGCGCCTCAATGAGAGCACAGTCGACCGAGCGCACTAATGTGACTTCAGATGTATTTTGAGCAGTTAATGTGGTGGCAATGGGAAGCGCTGTAATACCGAATTGATTAATCGATTCAATATCAGCGCTTAGACCTGCAGCACCACTAGGATCAAGCCCAGAAAAAACTAAAACACTTTCTGAAAAAGATCTAGACACTGCCCTAGCGCAACTCTTTCTCAATTAAGTAGTCAACGACTTTAAAAATCCCTTCTATACTGCCCGCATGTGATGCATCTACCCAGTATTTACCGTTAACAACCAGTGTTGGAACGCCTTGCGCCTGATACTTAAATGAATTGGTCTTTGCTTTATTAACGTTTACCGCCACTGAATATTGCTTGAAAGCATCATTGGCTTTAGCCGTATCAATACCATTAATGTTTAGCCAGTTTACAAAATCCTCTTGTGAATTAAAATCAAGGCCGTCTCTGTGAATAGCATTGAAAAGAGGCATGTTCAATCGATCAAACTCGCCCAAGTGTTTCAGGATATAAAAGAAAATCGCGCCTTTTTCCCAACGCTCTGAAAACACGGCAGGTTGGCGTACAAATTCTGCCTTATCCGTCAAAGTCGCTTCCATCTCATGAATATATGGCTCTAGATTGTAACAATGACCACAGTAATACCAAAATAACTCTCTGACTTCAATCTTATTGCCAGTTTCCGTTTCAACCGGCTTGTCTATCACCACATAATGTTTTCCGGCAACGTACACTTGGCTCTCATGATCACGAGATTCGTCGTCAATGTGATCTTCTGTAATGTTTTCTTCTGCAATTTCTGTTGCATGGTCAGACTCACTTTGTTCATCATATTGCTCTTGTGTTTGCAGCACTTGGGCGCCCACGTTGGCGCTAATAGTTTGCGTCTCTTCGCTATTGGCAAAAACGTAATAAGAAGCAACGGTAACGATTGCAAGAAGAATAATTAAAACAGGTATTTTTTTCATGGCATTAATTTTTAAAAAGTTTGTCGATATTATACTGACTCAAAACAAAGTCTCGGCTAGATTGAAATGCTTTCCAAAGTTCTTGGTAAGATCTTCCTTCAATAGGATGCCGTTTATCGGCATTAATCTCCGAGAGTGGTGCTAAAACATAAGCACGCTTGAGTATATCGGCTCTGGGCAAATTCAAACTACCATCCACCAAATTGTCGCAACACACCAAATCCAAGTCAATAATTCTTGAGCAATATTTTGGCAAATCACGCTCTCTACCTAGAACGTTTTCAATGTTTTTTAAAATGGTTATTACTTCAATGGCTGATCTATTAATTGAGGCATTGACACCAATATTATAAAAATCATTGCCCGTAAAACCCTCGGAAGGACTTTCGTACAATGAAGAAACAACAATATCAGAAAACTCCTCGTTGAGTGCTTCGAGCGCAAGCTTAATCTTGATAGCACGATTGTCATTTGAGCCAATATTAATATGAACATCGCTCATTAAGTTACGACTTTTGTGAAGATCGCTCAATAATAACACCGACGCCTTCTGCGCCTGTGACTGCCTCACCTTTGTTTAGCTTTAATTTAACCCACGTTACACCAAACTCATTGATTATTATTTGACACACTTCCTCGGCTAATGTTTCCACAAGCTGGAATTCACTACTTCTCACATAACTACTAAGACGATCACAAACGGCATGATAGTTCACAGCCTGATCAATATTATCAGTATTAGCGGCAGTGGCATTGTTAGAAGACATTTCTATATCAAAAACAATGTCTTGACGAATTTCACGCTCCCAATCATATATCCCGATAACCGTATCAATCTTTAGGCCTTGTATAAAAACAATATCCATATTGGTATCATTGAACCACAAAGACCATATGATACCTTTGGGTAAAGTTTTTAACGCTACAAATGTTGAGTCTCCTGCTATTGATTGATATAATTTAGCTTAGGACAAAAGCATTCTTATCTGAAAGTCACGCTAAAGGAGTGAGATTTGATTTTTTACTTATTACTAATTGCTGCTTATTTGATCGGCTCGATCTCATCTGCAATAATCGTCTGTAAAGCACTGAGCTTACCAGACCCCCGAACACAAGGCTCTAATAACCCAGGTGCCACTAATGTGCGGCGAATAGCTGGCAATAAAATAGCTGCCGTTGTGCTATTGGGTGATAGTCTCAAAGGCTTTCTACCAGTGCTATTGGCAACAACATTTGAGCTCAGTTTATTTAAAATATCTCTGGTTGGGCTTGGTGCGCTACTGGGTCATATTTATCCAGTATTTTTCGATTTCAAAGGTGGTAAAGGGGTTGCGACTTATATAGGCATACTGCTCGCTTGCAGCACAATTGTAGGCATTGTTTTTATCTGTATTTGGTTATTTATTGCGAAGGTATTAAAAATTTCTTCATTATCGGCGTTGGTAGCAACAGCTATTTCGCCTATTTATTACTACCTGCTTGTCGATGACGCTCGTTCAGCAATTGTTCTCACTATTATCTGCGGGTTAATTTTCTACACACATCGTAGCAACATCGCCAGACTCATTAATAACGAAGAAGATGACATTAAGTCTTAGTATTGACACCTTTTTTTAGCAAGTAAAGCGCAACGAATACCAGCATTGCAATCATTAGCATAGGTACAAATAATGCTAAATAAAGATTGGTAGAACCAACACCCAACATGCCTAACCTAAAGCCATCCATCATATAAAAAATTGGATTAAAGGCAGACAAAGAGCGCCAAAAACTTGGCAATATATCAATACTATAAAACATACCACCAAGATAAGTCAAAGGCAATAATACAAAAGTTGGCACAATGGATATGTCATCGAAAGATTTGGCAAAAATAGCATTAATAAAGCCAGTTATGGAAAACATCACCGAAGTCAGTAAAAAAAACAAGGCAAGAATTCCATAGCTATAAACACTGAGTTCAACAAAAAAAGAAATGGAAAAAGTCACCGCTAAACCCACACACAAGCCTCTAGTCACTCCGCCTGAAACAAAGCCTAACAATATGACCCAATTGGGCACGGGCGAAACCAACAATTCTTCAAAACTGTGATTATATTTTGTCAGGAAAAATGAGGAGACTGTATTGGCATAAGACTGCATAATCACTGTCATTAAAATAATGCCTGGAACAATAAAATGCAAGTAATCAATTCCTTGCATGTGCCCAATTCTTTCGCCCATTAAACCGCCAAAAATAAGAAGATATAGAGACGTTGTTACTACTGGTGGCACAATGGTTTGCACCCAAATACGTGCAAATCGCAGAATCTCTTTAATAACAATCGTTTTATAAGCGATCCACATCATTCGCCTGCCTTGCTGGTCAGTGATAAAAACAAATTCTCAAGACGATTTTGCGCCGAACGAATATTCGCAACACTAATATTTTGTAATAATAGCTTAGTGATAACAGTCGAAATTGTCGTTGATGCTGGGAGTGTTATTTGCAAAGTGTGTGTGTCCAGAACTTCACATTCACAATGATTAATTTTTATGTTGTCTGACAAACTCTCAACGCACTCAAATATTAATACTTGGTGTTTGGCTTTTTTAAGTAAAGCCTGCATACTGGATTGTGCCACAATCTCACCCTCGTCAAGTATGGCGATGTTTCGACACATGGATTCTGCTTCTTCTAAGTAGTGGGTTGTCAGAATGATGGTTAACCCCTCTTGATTGAGTTGCTTTAAAAAGCCCCACATAGAGCGACGAATCTCAACATCAACTCCGGCAGTTGGCTCATCCAAAATAAGAATTTCTGGATTATGCATCAGTGCGCGCGCCAACATTAGTCGACGCTTCATACCGCCCGATAAAGACTGTGGCACTTCTAGACGCCGATCCCAGAGGTTAACTTTTTTTAGTAACGTTTCAGCACGAAGTGTTGCTTCTTTTCGATTGATACCAAAATAACCCGCCTGATTAATCAGTATTTCAATATTTGGCTCGTGCGGATTAAAATTAAACTCTTGCGGCATTAGGCCAATTTTTCGTTTGACTTCGTTAATATTTTTATCTTGATCAAGACCATCGATCTCAACAGAACCCGACGTTGAAGTAATCAAGCCACAAATAATCCCGATAGCGGTCGTCTTGCCAGCGCCATTAGAACCCAGCAAGGCAAAAAAATCACCTTTTTCGATCTTTAAATCAACTGCTTTGAGAGCTTCGAAGCCATTTGAATAGGTTTTGCTTAGTGCATTAGTGGAAAGAGCATGTGTCATAAATAAATTAACTCTCAGGAAAAGTTGCTGAAACAGTCGTTTAACACAATCAGTATATTGCCTAAACAAGCAAAATGATTTTAACATTGATCAACATTATTGGGCTAGTTTTGCGATAATTACCCCCTTAAAACAATAAGCCACTTTTCTAAGGAAATGTCAACAACACAAAATGTCACTTTGCCAGATATTGGCGACTTCGATCAAGTTGAAGTAATAGAGATTTTAGTATCCATCGGCGATCATGTTGAAGAGAATGACAGCATAATCACCCTAGAAAACGACAAAGCGACGATGGAGATTCCTGCGCCTTTTTCAGGCACAGTGAAATCGATCGAAGTCGCTGTGGGCGAAAAAATCTCCAAAGACAGCCTAATCATTACTTTCGATGGCCCTGAGGACTCTCAAAGCGAGGCAGACCACTCTAGTGTTGCGGTCAGTGAAACACCAGAAGAGCTAATGGTCATTTCAAATATTATCGAGGTAGTGGTGCCGGATATTGGTGACATCGACCAGGTGGAAGTCATTGAAATATTGAGCGTTGTTGGTGATGAGATTAGCAAAGAACAAGCTATTATCACCCTAGAGAGTGATAAAGCCTCTATGGAAATCCCATCTCCAGTGTCTGGAAAAATTACAAAAATACTCTTAAATGTTGGGGATAAAGTCTCGGTTGGCGACCTTATACTCTTACTTGAAACCAAAAGTGAACAACCCAATAAGTCAAAAGCTACTGCAGTCGATAGCACGCCCGAAATAATTGATGCAACCGAAGAAAAACCAAACAAAATTGTCGATGAAGTGATTTCTGTTACCACTTCTTCTGGATCACACGCTTCGCCCTCGATTAGAAAATTAGCGCGAGAATTAGGTGTTGATTTATCAAATATCAAGGGTAATGGTCAAAAAGGCCGCATCTTAAACACCGACTTAAAAGACTACGTTAAACAAATTATCAGTGGCAGTAGTCCGATTGAAGGTGTAGAAATTATGCCTCTTTCTAGAATAAAAAAACTTTCTGGCAAACATTTAGCGAAGTGTTGGACTGAAATACCCCACGTCACTCAATTTGACTCTGTCAACATTGAACAAATGGAAGAATTTCGAACACACCAAAAAGCAAGAGGTATTAAATTATCGCCTCTAGTTTTTATCATGAAGGCTGTTGTACAAGTTCTTAAACAACACCCACACTTTAACGCCTCACTCGACGAATCTGGTGAAAACCTTTTGGTAAAACAATACTATAACTTAGGCATTGCAATGGATACGCCTGATGGGTTAATCGTGCCAGTTATTCGCGATGTAGGCAAGAAATCTCTAATTGAACTTGCTGACGAACTTACTGAGGTATCGACTAGAGCTAGGGAAAGCGGTCTTAGTAAGGCTGAAATGCAAGGTGCGGGCTTTACCATTTCCAGTCTTGGTGGTATTGGTGGAACGCAATTTACACCCATTATCAATTCTCCAGAAGTGGCTATCCTTGGTGTTTCTAGAACACAAATTATGCCTGTCTGGAATGGTGACGAATTTACTCCAACTGCAACATTACCATTAGCGCTTTCTTACGACCATCGTGTAATAGATGGCGTACAAGGCGCTAAATTTATGGCAGACCTTAATCAAGTGCTAAAAAATATTATGGAGATATTGTTATGACCAAAACACAAGTGTTGGTAATCGGTTCTGGCCCTGGTGGTTATAGCGCGGCATTTCGTGCGGCCGATCTTGGCAAGCAAGTAACATTGATTGAACGCCATGATAATTTGGGTGGCGTTTGTTTGAATGTAGGTTGCATCCCCTCAAAAGCACTACTTCACACTGCACAAGTTATCAACGAAGCCAAAACTGCTGACCACCTGGGCGTACATTTTGAGACGCCGTTAATTGATGTTGATGGCATCAGAAAAAACAAAGCAGATACGGTCACCAAACTAACCAGCGGCATTAAAGCGTTAGCCAAAGCCAGAAAAGTTAATGTAATCACTGGTTATGCGCAGTTTATCTCAAACAATCAAGTGAGCATTGAAGGCGAAGACGAAGTCATTGAGTTTGAAGATTGTATTATTGCTGTAGGTTCTCGAGTAACAAAAATTCCAAGTTTCCCCTTTGAAGATGATCGAGTAATGGACTCTACCGATGCCTTAGAGCTAAGTGATATTCCGAAACGGCTTCTGGTTGTTGGTGGAGGCATTATTGGCCTTGAAATGGCCACAGTATACGAAGCTCTCGGTAGTGAAATCACCATCGTTGAATTGGCGGAGCAGTTAATTC
>Ga0302119_10000898_pt1 | contig 13383 bp, 11 predicted proteins | sample AG5_Tmax_MG_FD_203114 | JGI IMG/M metagenome (GOLD analysis project Ga0302119, IMG submission 203114) | Marine microbial communities from Western Arctic Ocean, Canada - AG5_Tmax | ecosystem: Environmental > Aquatic > Marine > Oceanic | place: Canada: Western Arctic Ocean | collected 2017-10-01 | reverse complement strand
GTCTCAGCTGGATTCACCTACCGAGGATGATGGCATTGAGCAGAAGGTGCTGATTATCGGCATTGATGGGGTGAGGGGGGACGTAGCCGAAATCGTAGCACAGAGAAACGACAGTGCATTTGGTCGCATCAAAGAGGAGGGGGCATGGTCGTTCAATACGAGCATTGGACCTTACGCCATATCAGGACCTGGCTGGTCTAGCATGCTGACCGGAGTCTGGTGTGACCGACATGGTGTGGTAGACAACTCATTCTATGGCAGTAAACTCTCATCCGTGCCCGACCTTTTCGAACATCTCGAGTCTAATGACCCGAACTTGCGTACAGCCGCTGTGTACTGGTGGGAACCAATCGGAGAAGACATTCTCTCGGAGGATTCCATTGACGTCATGGAGCGCTTTGAGAACGATGGACTGGTTCGGGACCGTGCTGTTGAATTGCTGAATACTGACCCTGAACTTGATGTCCTGTTTGTCTCGATTGACAACCCAGACGCGGTTGGCCATGACTACGGATTCAGTCCGGATGTACCCGAATATGTAGCAGCCGTAGAGGCCGCTGACGACATGGCTAGGGATGTTATAGACGCCCTTGAGCAGCGCGACCTAAGTGGTGAGGACTGGATAATAATCATCACTAGCGACCACGGAGGGGGTGATCGATTCCTCAAAAGCCACCACGCCTCTGAACCCATTGACCAAAGAACGTTCATGCTCGTCACGGGTGGGGCAACGGTTGCTGGAGAGATGACCAATGACCCGGTCGTGGTTGATGTCGTAGTCACCGCACTGACCCACCTTGAAGTCCCCCTACCCGAGGGTGATCTTGCTCTTGATGGACGGGCTTCTGCCTTCGACCCCGATGCTGCCTCTGCACGTGAGCCGGTTTGTCGGGAGCCGTTATTCTTCTATCAGGTCGACTTGATGATCTGGATTGGGGTGGGTGTCTTGTCCGTGGCAGTTGCCTCCTTCTTAATCCTGAAAAAGAAGCGTCGTAGCAATCTAGAGCACAAGGTGGCTCCTGAACTGCCTGTTGCTGAATAGTAATTGGTGAATGTTGATAATAGTCGACATCCTCGTTGAATCGTGGATGAGAAGACCTTGGAAGGAATTCCCGGTGACCGTGAGTTTACTGCGATAGGTGTGGGGGAGAAACAAGAGAAACAGCCACATCCTTTGATTATGGAAGAACCATTTTGGATATATGCTGGTAGTGGAGGTATCCTTGTTCTAGGAGGATTATTGAAAGTGCTAGTAGCACTCAACTTTCTAGTAGATATCCCTGATTTGACAGAACTCCTTGATTTTGCAACCATGAAAAATCTAATTCTTGGCATCATTTTTCTTACATGTGGAATATTTATTATAAAACAGAAGAGAGATGCAGGGTGGATTGTAGTCGGTGCAGTTTCAATTAATTTAGTAATTGCGAGTGATATTTTAGGCAACAACCTAGGATTTTCAGCATTATGGGAATTAGGAGGCGCATTGTTTGATTTCATTATCTTTGGATTAGCTGGATTAATTCCCTTAGTATTTGGATTGAAAAGAGGAATGAAAGGTAAATACTAGATTTCAGTTTCAGTTTTTGGTGAATCAAAACTGAAAGTGAACAATATTGATTTTTGGTTAAAAATAGTAATTTTGTATTGCCAATCACTTTCAACCGGGTTAACTCCCTCCATAATTGGTTGATATACCCCTGCCAACAAAGGTCGGTTCAAGAAGGAGTGGAGATGAATGGCTGCAAAAAAGAAAAATGAGATTGATGAGGAAGAGTTGAAGGTGGACGACGTACCCCTAGATGAAGAGGAGGATATGGTCGTGGTAGAGGTTCCCGATGAAGAGCCGACAGTTGATGACTTACCAGGCGTAGGTCCTGCAACCGCAGAAAAGTTGAGAGAGGCTGGATTCGATGACATGATAGCAATCGCTGTTATGTCACCAAGTTCACTAGCAGATGCTGCAGAACTTGGTGAAGCTGTATCAGCAAAAATCATCGCTGGTGCTAAGAAATTAGCAAATATCGGCGGATTTTTGAGTGGTAATGCCTTGCTTGAAAAGCGCAGTGAAGTGCTCAAATTAACAACCAGTAGCGTTGCATTAGATGAGTTATTTGGCGGCGGTTTTGAAACCCAAGCAATTTGCGAAGTGTATGGTGAATTCGGTTCTGGTAAGACTCAAATTGGTCATCAGTTAGCCGTTAATACTACAATGCCTGTTTCAGAAGGTGGTCTCGGCGGCGAAGTTTTCTACATAGATACAGAGGACACTTTCAGACCTGAGAGAATTGCCCAGATGGCTCGGGGTAATGGTTTAGATCCAGATTTGGTCCTTGAGAGAATTCACGTTGCTCGTGCATACAATTCAGCCCATCAGATGTTGCTGGTTGATGAAATTAAGAGAATGGCAAGAAACATTGAGGTCAAGATGGTTATTGTCGATTCGCTGACAAGCCATTTCAGGTCAGAATTCCTTGGTCGAGGCAAACTCGCTGAGCGCCAACAGAAGTTGAACAAGCATTTGAAGGAACTCAAACAGTTAGCTGATATTAGCAATGCATTAGTGTTGGTAACTAATCAGGTTCATTCCAAACCTGATGCAATGTGGGGCGACCCCACAAAGCCAATTGGTGGACATATTGTTGGTCACGCTAGCACATTCCGTCTTTATCTCCGAAAATCAAAAGGTGGCCGAAGAATTGGACGATTAGTCGACTCACCGAATTTGCCAGAAGGCGAAGCAGTCTTCATGGTGACAGGCGAAGGAATCAGAGATTGATTCAAGAAACTGAAAGAGGGCCATGTGGCAATTTGTAGTCATCCCGACTCCATTTTGCACATTTCCAGGTGGCTAATGCTTGTTCTTTAGCAACTTTCATCTCATCAGTTGAAGGATGCTCTGGATTGACTTTCAAAACATAACATGGTAGGCAAAAACGCTCGCCATTTAAATCAAGGAAATGTCCATTCGCATTTGCAGAGCCACAAGTTACACACAAGAGGTAACCATGAAAGCGGCTCATACAACTATTGGGGCTAGGTCATCGCTCTATGAACCCAACGGATTAATCATCTAAATTACTAGATTATCAATCAATATCTGTTAGGGAAAGTTGCGTCATTAACATTTGTTCAATGGTAAAGCCTGAATTTTTTGAATTCGATTCTATTTGCAGCCGATCTAATGCTTCATCAGAAGGTGCTGGACGTTCAGGATTATATTCCGCCTCCAGCCAACTCATCATTTCATAAGCATCTGAATCATGAGAGCCATTATCGTGATTGAGAAGAATTTCTTCATCCTTATCAGGCCATTCCGGTAATCGAATTAACCAGGCTTTGTCGTCTCCTTCTTGAATCCCCGCGCGATTGAACGCCACACTCATTTGATGAGTCCCGGCAAGTAAACGAATAAATTCACCATCTAAGGATACACTAACCATTTTTTTGGCTAATACTCTCTCTCTGAGAGCTAGCCATACACTCCACAAGTGTCTTTCAGATACTGGTGCAGGATGGCCTACTAACAGCCAGCGTTCATCTTTCCGCTTCTGTAACAACATCGCGGCAATGAGTCTGGGATCAGAAACTGGTTCTGCAAATTTGATTGACCATGCGCTGAACCAAGGTGGGCTCGCCTGCTCCATCAAGCCATCGCTGTTGGCTCTCTATCATATCATCTGCGGCTAGTGGTGCCTCTAACTTTCGTAGCCTGTTCAATGATTCTATCTACTAACTGTTGACTCCATCCGCGCTGGTCTGCCAAGGTCTGCCTGTCTTTTTCAGTCAACTCAAGAATGTCCTCTATTGTCCTCACACCCATTTTAGCAAATCTACGTGCTCTGATTCTACCAACCCCACGTATTGCCACTAATTCGAGTAAATCAGGCTTACATCCGTTAGAAATACGTAATCGTAATTCATCTAAAAGTCTGATTAATTGTTTCCTAGGTTGCTCAAGTATTCCGTCATCACCTTCATCGTATCTAGTAATTTCACGTCCTGCATAAAGAAGCCAATCGGCTAATTCAATTCGTAGACGTAAGTCGCCAGGTGCAACACCGAAGTTCCTTTCAATATCTCGGCTACTAATTTCATCAATCCATGCTTCCATCGCTGCTGCACACTTGACATGCACGAGTGGGTCTAAATCCAATTTGGATTGCATGAGTAAATCACGGGTTACTAATTCGTGAGACTCTCCTGATAGTAACCGTCGTTGCAATCTTTCTCCTTCGGAAACACGTGGCCAGAGCACCAAGAAATCAGGCACAGTAGATATCAAATGAAGTAGGCTGTAAGGTGAAAGTGTCAACTCATCGTCAAGACCTGCAATTATCTCACACGCTTTCCTCAATCCAACTTGGAGTACATGACCAGAAAGTGGGTCAAGATATAGCCGAGCAACCCTCTCTCCAAAAGGGGTAGCGCGGTAGGTCATCGCCTCTTGTTCTGGCAATACTGGCTCAAATCGGTTGCTTCTGACAATGTCTGAAGCAGACTGGAATCCCATCACTGCAGCCCCTTTTCTTTTCGGACGTGGTTCTTTTTCTGGGCTGTTATCAATAGTTACTCCAGTTGTTGCTGAGGCGGCGCTAGCCCAAGGCGGTAGGGTGTCATCCCAATCCTCTTCTTCCTCAGATTGGTCTAGTTTTTCTGAAACCTCCTCACTTTTTTGTTGTCGATTAGATTCAATTGTTGCAGCCAACTTTTCATCTAGTCCCATTCTTTCTACCATACCATGGTCACACAGCCAGTCAACAATTCCGTCAATGTTGTCAGCGAGGCTTTCAGATGACACATCCGTGGCTAAAAAAGTATGACTAAAGAACTCACCAAGGGCCAATCGGTTGTATTGCCCACCGGTTGCTATCGCTGAGAGAACATGCATTCTCATTGGTGATTCTAAGTGTAGTTTTGAAACAATATCTTCTGGATCGGATTCAAAATAAAGTTCTGACATTACATCAGCATCAAGAATACTCTTACAGCGAATCCATGCTTCACCATAATCGTCAAACTGAGGTCTACCTGCTCGACCCATCATCTGTTGTACTTCTATTGTTGAAAGCAGTTGACTGCCACTTCCATCCCAGCGGCGTAGGTCACGGATTAGGACTCGACGTGCTGGTAGATTAACGCCTGCAGCGAGAGTAGGAGTGGCACTGATACAAACTAAGTCCCCACGTTTGAAAGATTGTTCAATCAGTTTTCTTTGTTGTGCTGTCAATCCAGCGTGATGAAAAGCCACTCCTCCGGCTAGGCAATCAGCCAGTATGTCACCGGTTTGGGAACCTTCTGTACCAGACCTTGATTTCTCAGAAAGGTTTTGCCAAACCTTTAGGGATTTTTCATCATTATCTTTTGTAGCCCTAGTCTTCATTCTTTTCGCTAAATCTTTGGCTACAGATTGAGCCGACTTTCTTGTTGAAACAAAGCATAATAGTTGGCCATCATCTTTGATAGTGTCACAGAGTACAGACCAGATTTGGTTTGATTTTGGGCCTTCAAGAAATTTTGGTGGGGGAAGTGGTACATCTGCTGAATCTCCACAGATTTCTTTCCGCACTTCTACTTGTAGATCTGCTAAAGTAGCGTAACGAAGTGGTACTGGTCGCCAATTCGAAACAACTAGTTTTGCCTTCAGCCAATCGGCCACATCCTGAGAATTACCAACAGTGGCCGATAATGCAACAATCTGGGCGTCGGGCTTCTCATGCATGATTCTAGCTAGATTAATTTCCAGCGTGGGACCGCGCCCTGCATCATTTACAAGATGAATTTCATCTGCGATTACTATGCTTACTTTGTCAAGAAAATTGTTCCGGTTACGAAGAAGTGAATCAAATTTTTCCGATGTACAAACAATAATGTCAGCATCCTCAATCTTACGATTTTCAGAACTTCTGTCACCTATACCAATACCAACTGTTAGGTTAAGGGGCTGGGCAAGTTCTTCCATTTCAGTAACCTTTTCACTTGCCAATGCCTTCAATGGGACGATGTAAATCGCTCTACTTCCTGGCTCTATTTCGATTAATTTTTTGAAAATTGCCAACTGTGCTACTAGTGTTTTTCCACTAGCAGTTGGGGCTGCTAACAGCAAATTTTCACCGGCCAATACTATTGGTAAAGATTCAATTTGAGGGGGGTGGAATGAGGTGATTCCCCAGACGTCTGAGAGAAACTCAACCATTTTTTTAGGCAAGCCGAATTGAGAGGGGGAACCGCTCGTATCCTTCGCCATGCGAGCAAGTCTAGGAACCAAGGTTCAATAGGATAGCGATGGGAATTCACATTTCTCACTAAGTAATTAGCCAATCAATGAAAAAATATACGAAGTATAAACTTCCGAATCCACTCATTTTTTCACAAGTAAGTCGGTTGTTGACAATGGGTAATTCCCTTCCTTCAGCCTAAATATTGGTTGATTAAGTGGATACTTTGAAGGGGTATTGTGCACCGTGTCAAAATGATGACAGAGGATGAGCCAACACTAGATGACCTCGCTGAAGAGGGAGATGTCAACGACTGGCTAGAGATGTTTTGGGGCTCTCTGTTAATCGTCATTGGACTCAATCAACTTATGCATCCAGGCTCACTTTTCGCACCGGCAACAATGCAGTGGCTTGGTTCTGGAGTAATCGTACTTGGGCTAGCATGGGTTGGGCATGGTTTGAAAGATATGGCAGTGAAGGAGATACGCTCCTCACTTGTGACCTCATCTCCGGTGTCAAAGAGAGTAGTTGATTATGGTTTAATTAGGGATGTTCTTTTGCATCCTGATCAATATGGAAAGTTTCTACTTGAGGCCTATCACAGAGCCTACGAGGATGGTGTTCTCACACAGGATGAACACGACGAACTGACTCTACTTTCTGCTGCTCTAGAGATTCCACCTAGACAAGCTGCAAGGATTGCTACACGAGCAGCAATTAACACAGCAGTTGATGACGGCAAGGTTACAATTGCGGAATTGGCACTGATTGAGGGTGCTATGGAAGCAGCAAATCTCAGTGATGATGAGCGTGGGAAAATCCTTGTCGCTCTTGATGACGGTATCATTGATGATGAAGAGAAGAAAATGTTGGATGATATCCTAGGTAGTTTTGATTGAATCAAAAGAACAACAGGATTCTTTCTTATAGCGGCTTTGTTGAATGATTTCAAAGGTATTTTTTGGCAAGGTTTTCAGCCGCTTTTCCCCTGTAATATTCAATTGCGCCAGCAAATAGCAGTAAACCGATACCACAAGCAAGCCACATATTCTCATTAGATACTAATCCAGTGGCAACTGAAATCCCTTCAACTTGAGGGATACTATTAGCATCAAAGATTTCGCTTGACCTCCAACTTACCTCCATTCCATCAATTCCACAGTCACAATATGAAATCGTCAATAATTGTGGATAGAGTTCATCTTGAAGTGTTGACCAATCAGAGGAAGAAATAGAGTCAGGGCGAGTTGACCAGATTGGCTCGGTGGCTGAGCCAGCAGGCAGCGTAGATGTCATTCGCCATTCAATATGTACTAATTCTCCAGCGGGCTTCTCATCTACTACGAGTAAAGCCTCTAACATCAGTAAGTCAAGGGTGAGGGAACGGCCTGCCTGCAAAATGAATCTCACCTCATCGGTTGCACCCATTGGATGATCACTAACCCAACCGAATACATGACTATCAAGTCTGATATTATCCATTTCTTCCGTGTGAATTTGCCACCTGCCATCACCAGTTGGGTGAACTCCTGTAATATGCATCCTAAGTGACAGAATTTCACCAGATTCCAACCCAAAGAATCCTGCTGCAGCATTCGCATTTGATTCGGATTGACCAGCGTCATCAACTGTTGCCATACGGTTTGCTAGCATCTCATCAAGAGTCAATTCTCCTTCAAGAGGTGCCTCTCCAGTCATGCCCACAAGTGGTGAAGTAACGCCTCCAACAATCAACAACAATAGTGCTACAGGCAGAATATAACGCTTTGACCAAGGATTGTTGCTAGGGATTGTATACCCCAATAACCCTGCAATCGTACCAATTAAGCCAATTGTCAATGTCAATCCGTGTGAACCGATTCCTTCTGAGGTTTGTTCTACTTCCCCGACCCACGCCTCACCTGCGAGCCAATTTGCATCTCCTGAGAATTGTGTAGGAGACGCACTTCCCAATCCCTCATGAGATAATCTTCCGAACCACGCATATTCTTGAAAATGATTATTTTCGCCCGACCAGCAAGCCAAATAACTTCCATCAGGGGGGTCCTCATAGAAAATTTCGGTAATCTGTTGACCGGCTTCAAAAGTGGTTTTTACTGCTGGATTACGAGGTGTTTTCCCTCCCTCTCTAATCAACTCAGGCGGGGTGTGAGGTTGCTCAATCTCAAGTGGTACTGAGGTCCAATAAATGACCATCGTCATTGCTCTCAAATGGTCTGGTAGTTGGAATCTAAAACAGTCTTGGTCAGCGTCTAGAAGTGCACCTTTTGATATCGTTTCAACATCATCAACAATGACTGGATTACTTGCACTGCTCGGCTCATCGACATTTGCTGAAGCGATGTCTGCACTCCATTCTATGGGGATGATAATCCTAGATTCACCTCTAAGGTATAGTTCCCAAGTTGTAGGTTCTGTAATTTCAAATGATATTGAAAGTCCAACCCCATCCCCCGGTCTTACTAATCGGCCACGTGAAAGATCTAGTTCGGCATCCTCTAATTGATAGGTGCCGGTTTTTGGTGAAGTTGGACTCCCTCCTGATAGAGTCCAACTATTGCTACTTGGCCCAGCCCAGAATTCAACCACTAGGTCAGGGGAACTCACTCCTGCAGTATCCTCGCGTATACGAAAGTCAATCACCAATTCATCAATCATCGTGGGTAGTAACGCAAGATGGATTTGCTCTGGATTCATGATGAATTCAATTTTCACAGTCTTTGGGGACAACGGAGAAGCAGAATCCTCTTGCCGAGACATTACATCAACTCCGATTTCAGTATTATCAAGCAGGCAACTTGAATCCGACAAGCAAGCTAGGTTGAGAGTAGTGGTTGATTGTGAGAGTTCTGCTGTTGTAGTTGGAGACAGAAAACCAAGAATCAGAATTAATAGAATGCCTGCCGCAAAGCCGCGTTTTGTACCGGCAGGCTTCACCATCAGAAAGAATGGAGCCTCTTCGCAGTAATGAAGAATGTTCTGAAAAGTGTGTGACATCAGCATTAATTTACTGTCAAAACGCAATCAACTAATTTCACCTTACAACTGCGACAAAGGTAGCGACCAGCAGAGCGCACTGAACGCTCAGTTTGCCAATCACAAGTTGGACATTTCCAAGCAAATTTTGCATTATGCTTTCGCAAGTGGACTGCAAAATTGACACCCATCTGTTTTGCTTCTTTGTCGGGCCACTGGGCCTCTAAATCTCTGAATACTCGGTCATGGCCACCATGTCCAAGAGCATGAAGGAACTCATGGAACATAAGAAATTCAGCATATTGAAGCCATTCACTTTTCAGAGATTCAGGATGTAATGCCACCTCTCTAACATCACTTGGAGAGAGATTTACATCTCGCTTATCCACTCCTTTGTTGAAGCGGCAAACACCATGGAGTCTTGTTGCATTTCGGCGTAACTTTCCTAAAGGAACGCTTACCAATGGTTGTAGGTTTTTACCATTAAGAGACTCCATCTGTGACATTATCCCCATCACTCGAAAACGCAGGAATTCAAGTGATGTATCTACCAATGTCCTTCAACTCCATCTGTGGAAAGCAGGATGGCCTTCACTTACCGCGACAAATAACCCCTTTCCTTTAGCGCAGAGTTTTCCTTCAGCGTGTAACTCCATCTCAACATTTACCCGGTCTCCTTCAAGTTCACTTACTCTCGCAGTTACGTGCAGTGGTACATTTACAGGAGTAGGACGACGGAGTTGAACAGTGTAAGATGCTGTCACAGTACAAGGTGGTTCACTGTCTCCACTTGCATCCATTAGTGCTATTGCAGCAGTCCAATTCCCATGACAATCAAGTAAAGTTCCAATAATTCCGCCATTTACCATTCCAGGAAATGCCTGATGTTCATCCGAAGTGGTGAACCATAATTCCAAACCATCTTCAGTTCTAGTTGAATTTATCTTCAATCCTTGTTGATTGGCAGGTCCACAGCCAAAACAGATTGATGAGGGTGCAAATTCTCTCTGAACACCCATCTCTTCGTCAGCCATCACCTACCCGCTAAGCGGGCCATTCATCTTTTTTGCCCCTCTATAGGGGTTAGAAATACATGATTTTGATGAGAATTTTATCGGCGGCTTTTTGTTTAATCACCATCAGCAACAGTTAGCGGAGTCGCTAAGGCTTGGATGGGTGAGATTTCGTGCCTGCAAAAGATGACTCTGATTCTACCAATATTGATGCTACCAAGAAGGTGGCCAATAAGGCAATTAAGGCCCCAAAAACGACTACGAAAGCAAAACCATCCTCAAAAAAATCAAAAACTAAAACCAAAGCTAAATCCAAGACTAAGGCTAAATCAGTAAAGAATTCAAAGACTAAGAGCAAAAAGAAGACCACTACCAAGGCCAAATCCAAGCCAAAAGTGGCTAAGACGCAAAAGACAGCGCTCAAAGTTAGTAATCAAATTCCTAAAGAGCGCCGCGCTACTATTGAGAAATCACTATCCAAGGCAAAGAGAAGAAAACGCATAGATTGGGACCGTGCTGAAGGTGCAAAACAGCATCGTATCGCAAATAAGAGAGTAAAACCCAATACAATTCGGAGAATCTCAATGCCACTTCTTGATGTTAATCTCGGTGAGAGTTGGGATACTCCTATCACAGTCATTCATGGAGCCCGTCCAGGGCCAGTAGTAACAATCACAGGGGCAATTCACGGGGATGAATTAGTCGGGCCACTTGCTTGTAGTATGCTGTGCCAAGAGTCAATGACTGGGTCTGGACGTGCTCTAGACCCATCTGCTATGGCTGGCACAGTTCGCATTGTTCCAGTTCTAAACCCTCCTGGATATAGGAGACATAATCGATATTTCCCAGATGGGCGCGACCTTAATCGTCAATTTCCCGGCACTGTTGATGGTAACACTACCAGCCGAGTTGCTGACAAAATTTGGGAAAATCTCATCATTTCAACTGATTACTTACTTGACTTACACTCAGCCGCGAGGGGTAGGACAAATTTGCCACAAGTAAGAGCAAATCTCGCTCACCCTGAGAGTAATAGGGTTGCTAGGGCATTTGGTGTTGAAGTGGTACTTGATTCAAAGGGGCCTCGAGGGACACTTCGGAGAAATGCTACTGAAGAAGGAATTGGGGCCATCACCTACGAAGGTGGAGGTGCTACTTTGACCGATCATGAAGCAGTGAAGGTGGCTGTGTATGGCGTTCTCAACGTGCTACGCTCACTGAAGGTAATCCCTGGCTATCCTAATCGACCGCGTTTCCGGTTGCTAGCTTCTGGGTCAACATGGATTCGCTCTGAAGAAGGTGGACTTGTTGACATGTTTGTACAATCGGGTTCATTTGTTGAGAAAGGCGATATTATTGGTCGAATAGTTGACCCACATAAACCTGGGATGAGTGCCGATATATTATCTCCGGAATGCGGGCTTCTGATTTGTTCTGCAACAAATCCGTTCGTAACTGCTGGGACTCCAGTGGGCCACTTACTGCCGATTTCTAGAGGCGTGAAATTAGTCAAGAGTCAACTTGATGAGAAAAATCGGCTGATAGTTAGTGGAAGTATAGCTGACCCTCCATGGCGTGAGGAATATGAAGTAGATGAGATATCTATTCAGGGTCAATGGAAAGGTGGAGATGTTGACGCCGAATGGCAAGGTGATTGGCCACAAGAAAGTGAAATTTTATCTGCAGCGGCTGCAGAAGAAGAGGATTCCGAAGAAGAATTTTGATAATTCTCACTAGTTTTTGAAAGTTAATGTCTGATATTTTGGTAGTATGTTTTGAATAGTTCCATGTATTTCGGTAATGTGAGGGGAGTACATGGAAGAGGTTGGTTGGACGCCTGCTGAAGAATCAGTATTGGAATCTGAGGTTGAAAGTAAGTTAGCCGAGATGATTGAGGGTGACTCACTGGAAAACCTCCGTAAAAAATCCGATTCAACCCAAATAACAGAGGATATTGCCAAGGCAACTAGAGCTGCTAAAGGTGACCGTAGATTAGATACCACTATCGCTGAACATGAGCATGCTAAGCAGTTAACTGATGTGGTAAGTTGGGTTCTTGTTGGAATCGCAGTAGTTGTTGTACTTGGTGCGGCTGCTTTCTCAATCTTGTTCGGTACCTCATTAATTTGAGAGTATATCACCGATATAATTCTGGCATCTTCGGCATTGGCCGACTTTTTGGTGGTTTTTTCCGAGTTACCATCATGAATACAATGAGAAGAACGAGGACAGCCCCCAATCCGATAACAATTTCATTTGAAATGGTTGGGCCACCTTCACCAAGTTCACCAGTGCCGTTATTTTCTCCATCTGCAGTATTGTCATCATCATTGATTTCATCATCAATCGGGTCTTCAACAGGTGGATTCCAAATCATGTATGAATATCTCCAGTTCATCATGACTGTTTCATCACCATCTTGAATTTCAAGCATTAATATCCACTCTCCAACAGTACTGTTGTGATGTGGGCAAACTATGCTTTCTAGAGTAGTGTAGGAAAATGGTTCACTACAATTTAATTCATTTACATCATAGGTGGATGATCCTAGAGTCTGAGCCATCATTCCATCAGGATTAGTTACAATCCATTTGACGGAGGCATTTTGCAGTAAATCTTCCATGACCCAATTGACATCTGTTACTTCCAATGTGAATAATATCCGGGAAAAGTTTGATTCAACCAAATATGATTCATTTTCAATATTTAAGAGATTTTTATTCAAAACAACTTGCAAATTAGGTGAGCGATTAACACCCTCGTCAATATCACCATCACAGTTGTCATCAACCCAGTTCCATGTCTCGTTAGCATCGGGCGAGCGCGCCGAGTCATTGTCGTCACAGTCGTCGAACCAGCGGAACCCATCTCCATCTTCGTCTAAGTCCGGCCACAGCGGGTCGGTGTGCGTGACCAGCAGTTCATCCCCATCAAACAGCCCATCGCGGTCAGTATCATTGTGGAACGGGTCGGTACCAATCAGGTTGTACTCGTCCAAGTCAAACAGTCCATCTCCATCGCTGTCTTGGCCATAGAAGTCCTCGTCAATATCATCATCACAATCGTTGTCAATACCGTCTAGGAGTTCGGGGTTACCTGGGAAGAGTGAGGGATTGGTGTCGTTACAGTCAGCGAACCAGTACCAGCCATCTTGGTCTGTATCATTGTCAAAAAAT
>Ga0302119_10000897_pt1 | contig 13384 bp, 10 predicted proteins | sample AG5_Tmax_MG_FD_203114 | JGI IMG/M metagenome (GOLD analysis project Ga0302119, IMG submission 203114) | Marine microbial communities from Western Arctic Ocean, Canada - AG5_Tmax | ecosystem: Environmental > Aquatic > Marine > Oceanic | place: Canada: Western Arctic Ocean | collected 2017-10-01 | reverse complement strand
CGGGAGGTTGGCTGTATCAGGACAATGAGGATGATCACCTTTCAGGGGGAACAAACGAATTCGACTTCGATAGTGCCCCCATGGATGCTGATTCAGGGGATTCGGACGGTGATGAGGAAGTGGCACGAGAACCAGAATCCAAAGCCGACGTTTCTACAAGCACATCCTCGGACCTGTCGTTCGGGTTGATTGCAGGGGGAGCAGGAACACTAGGTTCCCTCATAATCGCAGCAGTTGTTTCCGAGGCGTTTCGCGTGACGGTCCTTGTTGCACTATTGGCTCCTATGCTTGCAATGGGGGGAAACGGTGACGATCTGCTGACTAGGGGGCGCATCCTTGGATATCTCGAGGCCAACGCCGGCATTCACTTCTCAGCAATGAGGGATGCACTTGGACTAGCCAACGGAGTCACTGCGTACCACTTGCATCTGCTCGAATCCCAGGGAGAGGTCATCTCCTGGAGGGATGGAAAGCTCCGACGCTATGCCATATCTTCCCTTTCTCGTGAAGAGGTCGGCAGAGTCAGAAATCCCATCATAGGAACGCGCTTCGCCGTACTGGATGTCATCGCAAATTCTGGCAACGTTGGGATTTCTGGCACCGAAGTCAGGAACAAATTGAAGATTTCACGGCAGCTCCTGAGTCACCACATTAGGGAATTACGCAACGCAGGAATGGTGGAGGCGGCCGCTGAATCGAGACGCCCACCTTGGAGGCTCTCCGATGCAGGTCAGTTGGCCCTGCTGTCTTCTCGCCGGCTTTCGGGTTCTGAGGCAGCAACTTGAGTTCGGACGATGAGACCTATTTGTCCAATCATCATACCAACTTCTTGATATGTGGCGCGATTGCCCACAATTCCATGGACAACCGAACCACTAACGCAATGCTCATTCTTGCCGTGCTGCTGAGCGCGGGATGTCTCCAGGCAGTGGACGATGTAATCGAGGATATCGGCCAGACGATAGACGCCCTCGAGGGTGACTACCCGCAACTGGAGATGCCCGAGCGCACTCGCTCCTCCCCAGCCCTGCACAACTACGATGCCTGCGATACTCTTCTCGAGGACCTTAAGAGAGCGGTATACGATGAGATGGTAGTGAATCTAGATCAGCAGAGCTACTGGCACTGGGTCTCCGAGCCTTGGATGATGAGGATGGATGACATCGCGTTCGGTGATGTCGATATGGCAACTGTCGAGGAATCTACAGATTCCGTGGCCGTGGACTCGTCCGGAACTAGTGCAGACTCCGACTCTCGAGAGGGGGAGTTCTCGGAAACAAACAATCAGGAGTCCGGCGTCGACGAGGCCGACTTCCTCAAGACCGATGGATATCACATCTACATGCTAAACGGGCAACTACTGCTGATTATGGGGGTTCCGGAGTTTGGTAACCTGACTATGGAGTCCAATTTGACAATAGAGGGGAATCCAACCCAGATGATGATCGAGGGCGATAGGCTGGTCATCTCCTCCTCGATAAACTACCGGAACCTCCCTGCAGACAGCGATCTAAGGAAACTAATGACCGAGGAGGTGACAGTAGATGTGGGTAGCAAGGACACTGACCCAGAGCCCGGGGCCACCGTGACCGAGGACTCGGAGTACTCCTACACGTACACGAAGGTCCAGAGTCTAGTCAAGTACACCGTTGTGGATATCACCAACCGATCCTCCCCAGCCGTAGAGAAGGAGATCTACATCGAGGGCAACTATCACACAGCGAGGATGGTGGATGGTACAGTCCGATCAGTGACGCATCTGTGGACATACTTCGATGGAATAAGGAACTGGGTGGACCTCCCTGAGGATTACTGGTCAGAGGATGATTTGGACAAGAGGATGGATATCTGGAACGAGAGCGTAGAACAAACTGTCCTGCATAACGAGCAGATAATTTCAGTACTCACTCTCGATGACTTCGCCCCCCACATCTACGAAATGAAGGATGGAGAGATTTTCACTCATCCTCTTACTTACGAGAAGTGTACGGAGTTCTCAGCCGGTGCAGACAGCGCAGGGAGGGGCTTCACGACGATAATGACGATACAGATGCTCAACGACGAGATTTCACTGGAGGTGGATCACATCACATCTTCTTGGGCCCATGTCTACTCATCCAAGGACACCCTAGTCCTAGCTGAGCCAGCCAACGATATCTGGTGGTTCTGGAGGAACTCAGACTGGGAGGACGCGACTAACATCCACTCGTTCGATATCAGTGATGCGAATCACACAACTTACATTGCTTCTGGTAGAGTAGAGGGGACTGTCAACGACCAATTCTCGATTAGCGAGCATAACGGCGACATCAGGGTCGCATCAACCTCGGATAACTGGGGGATGTGGTGGAGAATAGCAGAGTTCGACGAGAATGGAGATTCGGTCTGGAGCGGACCAACCAACCAAGTGACCATACTGACCGATGATGGAGAGGGACTTCTCGATCAAACGGGCTTCATCGGTGGAATTGCTGAGGGAGAGACGATCTGGAGCGCTAGATTCGTTGGAGACAGAGGTTATCTAGTGACTTTCATGAACATAGATCCACTATGGGTCCTCGACCTCTCAGACCCATCCAACCCAGTAATCTTGGGAGAGTTGGAGGTACCTGGAGTCTCAACCTATATCCACCCAGTGGATGAGAACACACTCCTGACAATAGGGATAGCACCAGGAGCAGATGGTCTAGGTCTGGACTGGTCGACGACCCAGGTTTCCCTCTTCGATGTCAGTGACGCCAGCAAGCCCACACTTTCGGACTCACTTATGTTGACTCCAGGATACGCGGACGAAAACTGCGATGATATCAGGAACTGCGGCTGGTCATGGTCATACTCAGAGGCTACATACGAGCACAAGGCATTCACGTTCTGGGCTCCAGAGTCGCTATTGGCAGTGCCACTTTCCACTCACAGGTACGTCTACGACGAGATTGAGGTCGAAGGCAGAGTATACTCCCACTATGGCTACGAGTACGTTTCTATGTTGAAAATGATTAATGTCGATGTCGACAACGGGACTCTGACCAATCACGGGCAAGTTGAGCACTCTGAATTCTATAACGAGGAGGGATTGTCAAGTTGGTGGTCGGGAACAACTAGCATTCGCCGGTCGATATTCATGGGCGATTACGTCTACTCATTCTCCTCGGGAGGTGCAACAGTCCACAGAACTGCTGATCTCCAACTGATGGTGGAACTGGAGCTTCCCGGAAGCGAACCTTATGCATCTTATGTTGGGGATTCCGTTACAGTCGGTGAAACGTCCGAAGGAGATCCTGTCCCTACCGAAACCTCAAGCTCCTCCCAGTAGAGCCCGGCTCTACCAGAAAAGCTCCCCTGTTCGGTCCCCCGACTTCTCGCTTGAACACCATCCTCCCGTCAACGAATGTGCTAACCGGCCACCCAGTGAGCCCCATCCCCTCGAAAGCACTCCACCCGACTCTGGTCCACGTTTCTGAGTCGGAAATACTACTCTTGGATTCCATATCCACTAGAACCATGTCTGCATCGAACCCCTCTAGAAGCTCCCCCTTACCCTCTATTCCGTAGACTTGGGCAGGACTCTCACACATCCACCTAGCTACATCTGGGATCGAGCATCTCCCTTCTGATGCGTGAGTAAGCATCACTGGTAGTGATGTCTCGACACCTGGCATCCCCGAGTGAGCTTTAGGGAATCCCAATGCCTTGTTCTCTATGGTGTGAGGCGCATGATCTGTAGCAATGCAGTCAATCGTCCCGTCCTTCAGTCTCTTCCAGAGAGCCTCCTTATCTTCCGTGTATCTGATGGGAGGATTCATGATCAATCGAGTCCCCCTCTCCTCTACATCGGTTTGGTCAAATGTAAGGTGTTGAGGGCAGACTTCCGTAGTCACGTGCTTGCTCTTGTTCTCAGCCAACCAGTCGGCTTCCAGCTCACTAGTCAGATGAAGCACATGGAGTCTATGGGAATTTTCGTCTGCTAGTTTACAAGCCCTCTTCGTAGCGATTAGAGCTGTCTCGCTGTCTCGCCATTCTGCATGTGCAGCTACATCGCATCTCCCTTCGAATTGCGGCCTTCTCTCCTTCATCCTATCTTCGTCCTCAGCATGAACAGCGATTACTCCTGCTGTACCCGAAAAAATTTGTTCAAGGGCATCCTGTTCATTGACCAGAAGGTCACCAGTGCTGCTTCCCATGAAGATCTTGATCCCGCAGATCCCATCAACCGGAGTAGGGCTATACGGAGTCCCAACTGCAGCTTGGAGCTCTGGTAAGTTATCCAGAGTCGCACCTATGAAGAAACCGTGGTGGGTAACCGCATTTCTAGAAGCCGAGACTATCTTGGATTGCATAGCCCCCATACTAGTTGCGGAAGGTACGTTATTCGGCATATCCAGGAACGAAGTCACACCCCCGGAAGCAGCAGCTTTGCTTCCGCTCCCAATATCCTCCTTCTCAGGTTGTCCAGGCTCTCTGAAGTGGACTTGAGGATCAATTGCCCCTGGCAGCAGTAGCAATCCTTCGGCCTCCACAACTACCTCACCATCCATGGGAGTAAGTCCACCCCCTGGGGCCACCGAATCGATCAATCCACCGAATGCACGGAGATCACCATGAACCAAACTACCCTGAAAAACCATCTCTGCATTTCTAATCAGAAGCGACTGTTCCATGGCCCTCTTACAGAGCCGGTGACTGAACGTTGAATACTGTTCGCATCAATAAAGTTGAGAAACCACATCAGTATGTGTAAAATAGGCCAGCCTTCAGCGGATGAATAGCGGGTTGGAGTAGTCAGGTTATCTCGTCGGGCTCATAACCCGGAGACCGATGGTTCAAATCCATCACCCGCTACCAGAATATAGAGTGAAAGTGAAAAATCGATAGACTGCTCTGATTCATCGTGCATGAATACTTTCATAGAACTCCTAGGGGTCCTTCGTTTGTTCATATACCACCGATTGAGAACAGAAGAATATTGGTGATTGGATGAGCGAAGAAACTGCGAGTGAGAAAGTGGCAGAAGAAAAGATAGTGATAGAAGTGGACGAACCCGAGCCGACGATAGATGATTTGCCGGGCGTAGGTCCGGCAACAGCCGAGAAACTTCGAGAGGCAGGATTCGAGGATCTCTTAGCTATCGCTGTAATGAGTCCACCAGAACTATCCGAGCAAGCAGAGTTGGGAGAGGCAGTCTCATCAAAGATCATCGCTGGTGCCAAGAAGCTAGCGAACATTGGCGGATTCGTCAGTGGTGTTGCACTTCTTGAGAGGAGAAAGAGAGTACAGAAGCTGACATCCGGGGCATCATCTTTGGACGAGCTCCTCGGCGGAGGGTTCGAGACCCAGGCAATAGTAGAGGTATTCGGTGAGTTTGGAAGCGGAAAGACCCAGATCGGGCATCAGCTGGCAGTAAACTGCATCCTAGGATTGGAGCAAGGTGGTCTTGACGGCGAGATTGTTTACATTGACACAGAGGACACATTCAGGCCAGAGAGGATTTCACAGATGGCTGAGGGTGTGGGAATAGATCCCCAGGATGCACTCGATAGGATCCACGTTGCCAGAGCATACAACTCGGCTCATCAGATGCTTCTCGTCGATGAGATAAAGAGAATGGCGAAAAGTATTGATGTCAAATTAATCATTGTCGACTCTCTAACCAGTCACTTCCGAGCTGAGTACATCGGAAGAGGAATGTTGGCTCCAAGACAGCAGAAACTGAACCGGCACATGAAGGAGCTGAAGCAAGTTGCCGATGTGCATAACGCCATCGTCTTAGTAACAAATCAAGTCATGTCTAAGCCCGATTCGATGTGGGGAGATCCCACCAGAGCAATCGGAGGCCACATTGTGGGGCACGCCAGCACATTCCGCCTTTACCTCAGGAAGTCAAAGGGGGGCCGTCGAATAGCTCGCCTGATTGACAGCCCAAACCTTCCTGAGGGCGAGGCAGTCTTTACCGTGACATCCGAGGGTCTGCGCGATTAGCGTAGGCCCCGGGGTCCGAAGACTACGTTGGTAGCTCGGATAGTGCAGTCTCCACAGTCCTCACCAGGGACCTGAAATGACCTTCGTCGAAACCTAGTTTTAGATCGGCCGCTGAGAAGAGATCCGGCAAGGTTCTAGTATTGCCAAGAGACATAGCACTCGAATAGTCATCAAGCGCCTTTTGTGGGTCGCTCATCTGGGTCTTCCACAATTGCAACGAACCAAGTTGTGCGATCCCGTATTCGATGTAATAGAATGGGACTCCGAATAGATGCCCCTGTTGCTGCCATGATAACTCTCTGAAGTCCGTGTGACCAGTCCAGTCCATGTCTGAGCCGAACTTGTCTCTTATTGACAGCCATACCTCGGCCCTTTCCTCTCTAGAGTGTCCAGGGTTTGCATATACCCAATGCTGGAATGAATCAATGGTGGATATCCAAGGTAACAGGAAGATTACTCCTTCTAGATGCGTCCTCCTTGCCCTCGCAGTCTCTTCTGAGTCGTAGAACTTGTCCCACCATGGTTGTGTCAGCAGTTCCATGGACATGGATGCTACCTCTGCGAACTCAATTGGATAGTCCCTCTCGTCAATCAGTTCCAGATGCCCACAGTAGAGGGAGTGGAAAGCATGTCCAGCTTCATGAATCATCGTCTCTAAGTCGCCTTGAAGGCCTGCTGCGTTCATGAAAATGAACGGTACCCTACTCTTCTCCAGGTAATACTGGTATCCCCCAGGAGCCTTCCCTTTCCTGGTATCCAGATCCAGAGTGTCCATCTCCACCAGTTTGTCGAACTTTCCTCCAAGATCATTTGAGATTTCATGGAACATCTCAGATAACTTCTGAACCATTTCTTCTACTGTTTCGAATGGCTTTAGCGGCTCTCTCCCATGTATGTCTGGGCCCGAGCCTCCTTTCTCGTTTACGTCCCATGGGCATAACTCACTTATCCCAAGACCAACGCGTCTATCTTTGTTTATTTGTTTAAGAATGGGCATGCAAACCGACTCTACAGATCTATGGAACTCTAGGCAATCCTCTATGGTGTAGTCGAATCTATGCATTGCCCTGAACATGTATTCTGTATAACTCTCGAAGCCTGCGTTGAGGGCTATTTGATGCCTGATAGAGATCAACTCATCGAAAATTTCAGACAATCTCTCATGATCTTCCATCCTCCTTGCAGCCATGGTCATCCATGCTGTTTGTCGTTCGGATCTGTCATTTGATTCCAGATACTTACTCATCTGGGGGAAAGTCATTTCCTCGCCATCGAACTCAACTGTCATCGCCCCATTAATCGTCTGTGATTCGGTAACAAGCTCTGTTTGCCTCACTCCCAAGGGGATGTTTTCTTTTCGGAAGATTTCGATGTCTGTCCTCATACCTCTAAGCATCAGGTCGTATCTACTAGGAAGGTCATCAACTGATGAGTGACTGACTATCCTTCTATTCAATGCATCCGAGAACTCAGATAACTTCGGTCTGACATTGCTCATGAATTCTAGAAAAGCCCCCTTCTTTTCCTCGCTCTCGGTATCGCAAGTCATCCCAATGTACAGTAATGCCCCGGTCTCCGAAATGTGCTCTGCAAGTTCAGAGGAGTCAGATATTAGACTCTCCAGACAACTAGAACAATTCAAGTCTCTTTCAAGAAGTTCGTTAGTGATGGGCTCAAGATTGTCCCATGATGCGGCCTCAAAATCGTCTGGAACAAAGCCACTTCCCAAAGTCATCCCTCACTTCTTTACGGGCATGGGTCCTAGTGGAAGAGGACCTTGCTCTCGAGTCCACTTTGTACACTTCCATTCTTCTACGGCTGACACTACTTTCTCACGAATTTCTTTCAAATCAGGATGTTCTGGGTTGTTCTTCTCTACCCAGCAAGCCGTGCAGTACCTTCTGCTCTCATGATTGAGGAAGTTCCCTGAAGTGCACGCAATGCCGCATTCAGCGCATGTTCCGAAGCCGTAGAACTTTGGCATGTTACGAATTCCTGTCATGCTCCTCGTCTATCAACATGACTGCTGAAAAAACTCATCTCAAATCGGAAAGGGCAATGTGACTCAGAAAGCAATCCTCGATTTCTGTCATACTTGACTCCCTTGGATAGTCCGCACCAATCCTCTTGAGTCCACTCGTTGATGGAGTCGGACGGCTTGGCATCAGTAATCCTCCTAGGTGTTCGATTAGTCGAATCGCCTCTTCTGTAGCATCGTTGTAACTTTCCAAGGGGATAGAGAATTCTCCGAATCCATCACCTATTTCAGAGTCAGGAAGCATGACTATCCATGCACATTCGTCATCTACTGCAACACCAGCTCTCTCAAACGCCTTATTGATCTGACGAGTTCCTGAGATTAGTCTTAGAAACTCTGCATCTGGGGTCTTCGCGACCATTTCGCCAGAATCCTCACTCTTCCTAAGTGCATACCATGCTGTCCATAGGTGAATTTCACTAGCCACCGCCTCATATGCCAAAATCATCCATCTATTGCTTAATCTCCATTCGTTAATGATGGATACTACAGAGAAGACATTCTCGATGGGTTCTGAGAACTTGATGCCCCAAGAAGGGAACCATGGCACAGGGTGGTGCGCGTCCATGCTACCCGATGCTGTTCTGTTGAAGAATTTGATTAGCGTGACCTTCTAACTGACTTACTTGCTGAATCCACTAGCTTGTCCACCAATTTTGGACTCCACCCTCTTAGATCCGATAGTCTAGACCTGTCCCTCTCGGTTATCACAGAGACGTCAGATGCACTGGCTACACCGAGGGTGTCAGACATTTCTCTAGCCCTTACTCTCCCAACTCCTTTGATTGCCACTAGTCCTAGGATGTCTGATTTGCATCCGTACCTAACTCTTCGATGGACCTCGTCGATGGATTCGAACAATGTCTTGTGTGCTCCTCGATCTATTCTTGCTAAATCTTCGTCCTCGGATAAAATCCTGCGCATTGCATAAAGGAGCCATTCGAGCAGCTCAACTCTGCTTCGCAAATCTCCGGCCTGGACCCCCCAATCATTCTCTATCGTCTCTAGTGAGTCTTCATCCATCCACGAATGAACTACTAGTGTGCCCTTCATTCTTCGCTCTTCTTCGAGATCAACGGGAGTAGAAAGCAACTCTCTTTCGTGCCCATGTAGGGCTTCTTGAATCGCACCATAGTCGTTCTTCCTAGGCCACAGAGGGAGGAAATCGGGTGTACAAGAAGCTAGATGGAGAAGGCTCAGTGGAGAAACCTGTCCAACCTTGTCTTCTCCGGAAACAATACCCATCGCCTTTCTTAAGCCATCTTGAATGATTCTGCCAGAAATGGGATTTAGGTAAAGCCTGGAAACTCTGGAACCCAAGGGTGTAGGGGAGTATGTCATCGCAGAAGGTTCTGGAAGAAAGGACTCGGATGGATTATACATGCTAGCCTTCTTGAAACCAAAAATTGCAGGCCCTCTTCTGGGAGCTAGCCTTCTTGTAAACACCTCTTCCTTGGGAATCAGGTCCAATCCCGGAATTGCAGTTGCTGAGTTCGCCCATGAGGGCATCTCATCTTGCCAACTTTCCTCCTCGACCTCTATGGTTTTCATCTCCTTAATCCTCTTCTTGACTTGCTTGGACTCTCCAGTCCTATCTATCATCCCATTCTCACAGAGCCAGTTTAGAACATCATCTGTTCTCGCCTCAAGAGTTTCTGACTCCATCTGGCTTGCTAGGAATGTCTTCGATAGAAATCTTGAGATGGCATCTCTATCATCAATTCCAGCAGTTGCAACTATGGATAGAATGTGAGCAAGGAGGGCGCCGTCCTCCTCCGCATTTTGAGCTCCCGGATTGGCCAGTTTAGAAGTGACCTTCTCCGGCTTTCCTTTGAGGTAGAAATCAATTAGAGAAGCCTCGTCTTGCTTGCTCTTTGATACCAGAAAAGCCTCTCCGAACTCGTCGAAACCAGGCCTTCCGGCCCTACCCATCATTTGCCTCACCTCCATAACGGGAAGAGGCATACTTCTAGAAGCAACAGTGCTCCATCTTCTTGTGTCTCTAACCACAACCCTGCTGGCTGGCAGATTCACTCCTTGGGCAAGAGTAGGGGTGGCAACTATGCACAACAGATTTCCAGACTTGAAACCCCCTTCGATGACCTTTCTTTGCGAAGAAGTCAGACCTGCATGATGAAAACCAACTCCTCCTCTTACTGCATTTTCTAGGGCCTTCACGGTGACTGAACCGTTCTCTCTTGCAGAAAGTGCACCCGCCATTGCATCCCATGACTCAGTAACTGACTTAGAGAATCCATGAATACCCGCAGCTACCTTAGATTTAACATGCTCAGAGAGCTCTCTTGCTTCCTTCTGCGCCGAGGATCTCGAAGCAACGAAAACTAGCATCTGCTTGTTCATATCAATTGTGTCGTCCAACACAGAATGGAGGTTCTTTTGCGCTCCTCCTCCAAGACGCTTTGACTCAGGTAAAGCAAAATCTCCTCCTGGGCTTTCAACAGAGTGGTATCTAAGGTCTAAACCAGTCAGAGTCCCAGAGTAGAGGGCAATTGGCCGCCAGTCAGATTTTATTAGATCCGCTTCCAACCATTCTGACAGTTCATCGGCATTCCCTACTGTGGCTGAGAGAGCCAGGATTTGCGCTCCTTCTGCCTTATGGCGTATCCGAGACAGTAGTATCTCCAGTGTCGGACCTCTGTTTGGTTCTTGCAGTAGATGAAACTCGTCAGCAACCACTATTCCAATGTTATTCATCAGCGAAGGATTCGATCTTAGCATCGAGTCTAACTTCTCACTGGTGCATACCAGTACGTCAGAGCCTTCGACTAAATTATTCTCACTACTCCTGTCTCCAATTGCTAGTCCTACTTTCAGACCAACGCTGCTGCAGATCTCACTCAATTCGTCGAATTTCTCTGAAGCAAGAGCCTTGAGGGGAACGATGTATATCCCCCTCATTCCCTTCAAATCGTTAGCTAGTCTGTGTGCTATTGTGATGTGAGCAACAAGAGACTTTCCACTAGCCGTCGGTATCGCTAGCATCAGATTCCTTCCTTCAAGAGAACTGGGGAGCGCCATTGCCTGTGGAGGGAATAACTGACTGATGCCCCAATTTTCCTGTAGCATCTTCTTTAGACGATTGTCGAATTCGAACTCCTCGAGTCCTACCATCTCGCCCCCGTCGTCCATAGGGGAACTTTGATTCGGCCGTTCTAAAGGATACCGAGTGTCGATCAGTTCCAACGGTGGAAGGCAGGGTGACCTTCTTTCACTGCCACGAATAGCCCTTCTCCAGTAGCACAAACCTTACCATCCGCCGAAAGCGACATCATTACGCTGGCCCTGTCTTCTCCAATTTCGACTACTTCGCCTGTCACACTTAGAATGCTCCTGAAAGGAGTAGGCCTTCTGAGCTTGATACTGTAGGAAGCAGTGACTGTACAGGGTGGCTCGGGATCTCCTGATTGATCCATCAGAGCAATTGCTGCAGTCCAGTTCCCATGACAGTCAAGGAGGGTACCGATGATGCCCCCATTGACCATTCCGGGGAATGCTTGATGCTCTTCAGTCGGGGTGAACTCCATCTCAAGTCCATTTTCCCCTCTGAAAGATCTAATCTTCAGTCCATTACTGTTGGACGGTCCACAACCAAAACATATGCTGGATGGTGCATGAATCTCCTGAACAGACTTCACACCCCCCCTCTCCATGACTATCGAAAACCCTCTTTGAAATTGAATATTCCCAAAATTGCCTTGCGCATTGTATTAATTCGTCAATCTCTCGGGCTAACCGTGAGCGAGGGCGATTCAGCCAAAGTTGGACCACCCATCAGTAGCAACGAGACGAAGCTCCCGCCTCGTGCAAAGAAGAGAAGGTTCGCACCGATTATGATAGCCAATCAAATTCCAATGAGACGCCGCAAGGAGATAGAAAAGGCTCTCGAAGAGGTGGGAGGGAGTCCCACAAAGTGGTCTCGTAACAAAGGTACGAAGAATCATGTCTTCATGAGGAAGAGAATCAAACCTGGGACAATAAGGCACATGGAGTACGAGCTCCTCGATGTTGAGATTGGCGAGTCATGGCCCGTTCCAATCAGTGTGATTCATGGATCCCGCCCGGGCCCAGTAGTGACTCTCTTGGGTGCCATCCATGGTGACGAACTAGTCGGTCCTTTGGCCCTAACTTACCTCTGCGGCCCTAACTTCATGGGCCCAGAGAAAGTGATTGATGCGAGCGTTCTAGCTGGGACAATACGCATTGTTCCAATCGTCAATCTTCCTGGTTACAGGAGAATGATACGTGACTTCCCTGATGGCAGAGATCTGAACAGATGCTTTCCAGGGAAACCTGACAGTAATACCACTTCTAGAGTGGCCCACAAACTTTGGAACAATCTCATATCCAGTAGCGACTATGTTGTCGATCTTCACTCAGCAGCTAAAGGGAGGACAAACATCCCACAGATTAGGGCTAATCTGGCCCATGCAAGTAGCAACCGAATTGCTAGATCCTTCGGGATCGAGACGATTTTGGATAGCGAAGGGCCTCGGGGATCGCTGCGACGGGTTGCCAATCAGGAGGGCATTGCCTCCATCACCTACGAAGGAGGCGGTTCGGACGAGGCGGATCCCGAGTCTGTTCAGATTTCGATGTACGGGATAATCAATCTTCTCAGGAGCCTGAGGATGCTACCGGGATATCCAAGTAAACCTCGATTTAGGATTCTGGCTTCTGGCTCGGTCTGGATAAGATCCGATCAAGGCGGGCTTTTAGATGTCCTTGCTCCTGCGGGGAGCTTCGTCGAGGAGGGGGAAATTGTTGCTACGATAACCGACCCGGAACTACCCGGGACTCAACACGACGTCATTTCCCCTATCAGAGGCCTACTGATCAGCTCAGCTACACATCCATTCGTCAACTCTGGTTCTCCAATCGGCCATCTTCTTCCAGTAAAGAGGGGGGTTTCAACTCTAAAGAAGAGGCTGGATGATGAGGGTTGCTTGATAATCAGCGGTTCTGATGGTGAGCCACCTTGGAGGGAGGATGAGGAAATTGAGGATATCGCTGTTTTCGGAGAGTGGTCTGGAGGATCTCCAGATGCGGAGTGGGGTCCAGCTAGTTCCACCGACGAAGAGGAAGAGGAAGACAACTGAAGGCTAAAGTCCGTCCAAGTTACTCAGACATATCCATCTTGCAACCTCTCGGAGACATTTTTCTGACTCAGGTATTAAGAATCCAAATAGCCACCAGTCGTGAAACATTTTCGGCCAAATATCTAGTCGTACATCAACTCCATCTTTTGATGCCTTATCACACACTTGTCTACTATCATCAAGTAAAATCTCCCTATTCCCAACTAGAATTAGCATTCTCGGCAAACCTCTGAAGCTCCCATTGACCGGAGAG
>Ga0302119_10000896_pt1 | contig 13386 bp, 9 predicted proteins | sample AG5_Tmax_MG_FD_203114 | JGI IMG/M metagenome (GOLD analysis project Ga0302119, IMG submission 203114) | Marine microbial communities from Western Arctic Ocean, Canada - AG5_Tmax | ecosystem: Environmental > Aquatic > Marine > Oceanic | place: Canada: Western Arctic Ocean | collected 2017-10-01 | reverse complement strand
CTGGTAAGCAGCTGCATTCTAATTGGCTCCACTTTCTTAAACAACCCTGAAGTCTTGTAGGTATTGTTTCTTCTATTCACTTCTGGAATATCCTTAGACCAATCAATCTTCAAGGCGTCATAGTCTCCTGCCGCAAACGCAACCTCGGCCTGCTTATCAATTCCCTCATACCAGGTTGTATTGGTCGCTTCGCCATCGACAACTCCGGATATGCTGAAAGGCACCTGCGTGTTGGTGACATTCTTCACGGTAACACTGTATTCATCGCCGTCCTTTTCCGCTTTTACCAGTTTATAGTCGATGAGTGCATCCCCATTGATCAGATTGTCGAAGAACCAGGATAAGTCGCTCGCCGTCTCTTCTTCAAGAATCTTGCGCAGATCTTCCGGCTGGGGGTGTTTGAATTTCCAGGTATCAAAATAGCTGCGCATGGCTCGATCCATAACATCAGTCCCCAAATAGGCCATTAGATAATCAAAGGCGAGAGCAGTTTTCCCGTAAACTACGGTTCCGTAATTGATGTAGGAATAATCAGCAGACTTCAACTCAATTGGCTGATCAAATCGTCGGCGGGCATTGAGCAAGTATCCCAAATAATAGGAATCTTTATGGTCAAAGGACCCCAAATCCAGCAACCTGGCATTGAAAGAACTACTCTGTTGCCCCGCGAGTTTGCGGTCAGGGTATTTGGTTTCAATATACCTGTTCTCATTAAAGGAGTTGAGTCCTTCATCCAGCCAGGGATGGTCGCGTTCGTTAGAACCTAAGATCCCGTAGAACCAATTGTGCCCTACCTCATGCATAATGACCGTCTCCAGCACAAAGGCATTGCCTGATTGGCCTATAACTGTTACGTTTGGATATTCCATGCCGCCACCTGCACTCAATGCGCCATCAACTGCGGTGGCATGCTGGTATGGGTAGTCTCCATTCCATAGTGAGTAATAATACACCGCATCGTTCATATATTCTATGGCATCCTTCCACAGGTGTGCCTCCTCCTCAGTAAACATCACCCACGTAGCTACCTTCCTTTTAGTATGTGGCAGTTCTACCTCCCCTTTAAGGACATGCCAACGCTTATCAGCAAACCATCCGAAATCATGCACATTGGATTGACGGAAGTGAAGGGTCTTGTTGTCAGAAGCTGAAGGAGGGAACGTCAGATCATCGATGTCAACATCAGGGGTCTTACGGCTTTTAGTATCCACATTCTTGAGATATTCCTTCGTCTCTGCCACCCTAATCTCCAGCCAATTTCTCTCGTCGTCTCCTCCAATAAGGTCTCCTGTGGCCCCCACCATATAGTTCTTCGGCAGTGTTATGAACACATCGTAAGTTCCGTATTCTGAATAAAATTCTCCTTGGTCCAGGTAGGGCATTTGGTGCCACCCATTCTTATCATATACCGCAGGTTTGGGATACCATTGGGTTACCTGATAGGACTCGCCAATATGGCCCAAACGTGAATATATACCGCGCGGGAATTTAAGATGGAAAGGTGTAGAAATTACGATCCTCCCTCCACTCTTAAGAGGTTCATTGAGCGTCAGCTTACAAATATCAATGTATTCAGGATCCAGCTCCCATTTTACTTTTTTGCCGTCAACGCTGAAATCCAATCCATCAATATAACCGCGCCTCTCTTCACTGGCATAGTATAGGTTCGCCTCCCCATTTTCCAGCTTCTGCTTAACCAGCGCTGTGGAGCGGTCCTTATATGCGTTGGGCCAAAGATGCATATAGATGTAGGTTAGGTTATCAGGGGAATTGTTGAGATATTCTATAGTTTCATCTCCATCCAACGTGTGCTGCCTGTCATCTAACTTTACCTTGATCGAGTATTTAAGCTCCTGCTGCCAATATTCCTGGGCATTTGCACCAATTGTATAGACTAAACCTACTGCCATGCAAGTCAGTATTTTACCAATTGTAAGAAGATCAGTTTTCATAGTTTCTTATGCCAGGCTTAACCCAGTATCTCTTTTAATTTCTTTCCCAGCTCTGCAGATCTGAGATTTTTAGCAATGATCTTTCCATCCTCATCAATCAAGAAGGTTTGAGGTATACTGTTAACGTTATAGAGTTTGGCTGCGGCAGAATTCCAAAACTGCAGATCACTCACATGTATCCACTCCAGGCCATCCTGTTGAATTGCATTTACCCATGCCTGCTTGTTCTTATCCAGTGAAACCCCATACACCTCAAAGCCAAGGTCACGGTACTCATTGTACAACCTAACAACATGTGGATTCTCCAAACGGCAAGGTTTGCACCATGATGCCCAAAAGTCTATGAGCACTGTCTTACCGCGCAGGGAAGATAAAGATACTACTTCGCCCTGCGGGTTGGCAAGCAGTATCTGAGGTGCCTCAGCTCCTATCGCCAATTTAGCCATCTGAGCTGCGCGCAAGTGAAGGTTTTTGACATACATGGAATTAGGATATAGGTCATATAGCTCTTTGTCAAGCTTGACAAAATATTCTGAATCCGTCATTGGATCCAACCCTTCTATGGCAGCCAGAGAAGAGATGGAAGCGGTATTATTGTCAATGAATGACCTTAAAAAAGTCAACTTTTCCTGGACCATATTGTTATAGATACTTTGGAGCTGAAATTGGCGACTGGGGTCAACTTGTACCCCGCCAAAGGAAGTCGCTGCTTTCTTGAGCGAATCCTCCTTCAGGTTAAACCGGTGCAGATATTCATGGAGTTCATACAACGCAACCGCATCTTCAGACCCTTCAACTTTATAGGTGCCATACAGGTAATTTGCGTCTCCGGTGATCTCAAGATTGTCCTCTGGATGAACCACAATATTTACAAAGTTATTGTCGCCAAGGCGTACTTTATAGAATCCAACCTCTAAAATCTGTCCCTCAAGGGTAAAATTTCCGTCTTCATCAACAATAGCAGAACCAAACTGATTAATGCTATTGGTGGTCAGCTGATCCAAATATACGGTTAGCCCTACCCCGTTTTCCAATTTGCCAGTTATTCGAAATCCATCTGGTTCACCAGAGCCACAACCCACTACAAGGGTTCCTACTACAAACAATATTAAAAAACTCATCTTCATATCACTGATCTTTTCCCAATAGTTCCTGAACGAGTTGACTCGCTTTTTTAGGGTCCGCCTTACCCTTTGATAGTTTCATTACTTCACCCATGAATAACCCAATCAACCCTTTTTTACCGCTTTTGTATTCGAGTACTTTATCGGGATATTTTGCAATTGCCTCCTTTACAAATTCATTAATACTCTCCTCATCGCTATCTTGAATCAAATTCTCCCCAGTCGCCAATGCTTCAGGGTCTTCACCAGGATTTTTCACCAACAATGGAAACACGTTTTGAGCGGCCACCGTAAAGCTAACCTTGCCACTGTCAACCAATTCTATCAAAGCGGCGATTCCCTCTGGCTGAATTGGAAATTGTACAATAGGCATTGCATTTTCATTCAAATACGATTTTATCGGCCCCATCAGCCAATTGGCAGCAGCCTTATAATTTTCAGTAACTGCAATCAAGGCTTCATAGTATGTCGATATAGATTTGGAGTCAATAATAACAGTTGCATCATATGCTGACAATCCTAATTCCCCAGTGTACTTTTCAAAAAGTTCTTTTGGAAGCGTTGGCAGTGCTGCCCGAACGCCTTCGACATATTCTTGTCTAACAATTACTTTAGGCAGATCAGGCTCAGTGAAGTACCGGTATTCATCTGCTGCTTCCTTTGTCCTCATTATTGAAGTGGCCCCTGCCACCGCATCAAATGTCCTGGTCTCCTGGCGAATTTCCACCTTATTCTCGAGACAATCGATCTGTCTTACAATCTCGTGTTCAAGTGCACGCTGCACGTTGCGTATAGAATTCATGTTTTTGACCTCCACCTTTTCGCCAAATTTATTGGCACCCTTGAGCATGACGGACACATTGGCGTCACACCTCATGGATCCCTCCTCCATGTTGCCATCACAGATATCCAGATAGCGGACCAGCTTCCGAACTTCAGTTAAGTATTGATATGCTTCTTGCGGCGTCTTGATCTCGGGTTCAGAAACCATCTCTAACAAAGGCACTCCAGCCCGATTCAGGTCAATCAATGTATTAAAAGGATCCTGGTCGTGAATGCTTTTACCAGAGTCTTCCTCCATGTGTATACGGGTAATATTGATACGCTTCTCCTCCCCTTCCGTATCCTTTATAGTGATGTAACCTCCATTGCAGATAGGTGTGTGATGCTGAGATATCTGGTACCCCTTAGGCATATCAGCATAGAAGTAGTTCTTCCGGGCAAATTCGTTGTATTCCCGGATTTCACAATGGCAGGCCAACCCCAGCTTCACCGCGTATTCAACCATTTTCTCATTAACCACTGGCAACACCCCCGGATGCCCCAGTGACACAGGAGATACGTTGGTATTGGGCGCCGCGCCATATTCAGTAGAGTCACTGCTATAAGCTTTGGAAGCTGTGAGCAACTGGATGTGTACCTCCAGGCCTATTACCGGTTCATACTTATCTTGACTCATTGGATACTGCCTTCGTTATAGTTTGAACAATAGAACCCTGAGCGGTAGTAACATGCACAATATACTGTCCGGGCTTCAATACAGGAATGGGATATGTGGTGTTCTGAACTGAGCGTTCTTGTGCTGAGTAGTAAACTACCCTCCCTGCCATATCTACGATACGCATATTTAACACTTCTACCTGCTCGTTAAACCTTATCTTAAATCGATCAACTACAGGATTCGGAGTGATGGTCATTCCGGCATTTTGTTGTTGTAATGTCGCAATGCCGGTTTCTGCTTCTGACGCATCAAATACAAACAACCCACTCCCCATATCTGATACCAATATGTTTCCTGATGGCAAAAAAGGATAAACTCCCCAAGCGCCACCACTGGAAATAGTATCTCCTGCCCCTACGTAAAGATCATAATAACCGGCGACAGTTGTATTGCCGGGATCAGAAATATCGTAGATCCACAGGCCATCCATATAGTAGCTTACATATACCAAATCGCCTTTAATTATTGGGTTATGGGCTATTGAATTCGTATCGCCCCCTGTATTTACAGTATCCATGATTAGAATGTCGGTCAGGTCTGAGACATCCACTATTTTAACATCCATATTAGATGTTTCATCAGCAAACACATAGGTATTCCCCGGCTTGTTGAGCCAACCGGCATGATTGTACCCTTTATGTGGATAGAACTCCAGGGAGCCAATTAGCTGAGGAGAACCGACGTTCGAAAAATCATAAACATACATGCCATTACTTCCGGCATGAGCATAAACCGTATCATTCCGCACAAATACATCGTGAACGTACCCACCAGGAGTTGGGAAGTCATTCAACAATACCGGGTTGGTCGGGCTGGCGAGGGAATACACGCTTAACCCACTGTTTGGAGTACCCCCACAGGAGTACATCAAAGCGCTGCTCGAGTCAATAAATATATTGTGAGAAGTAGTAAAAAGCAGGTCAGAGTCATAAACAACAGAGACAGAATCAGGAAGAGCTGAGAGGTCAACAATTTGCAAAGACCCTGGCTCTTCATCTGTTACCATATACAGGTATCCGTTATAATCATGGTAATCTCTATGAATGCAAAAGCATGATTCATCCCGTCCAGGCACGTAATCGACCATTACCGGAGATGACGGATTGGTGACGTCTACGAAGTACGTCCCGCTCCAGGTTCCTACTACGGCATATTCCCTGCCGTTTTGAGCAATTCCCCATACCTCATTATACACCGATTGTGTTCCGGTTTTCCATTGAGACAGCCTGGTGATCTTAAGGCTGTCCTGCGAGTATAATGGTTCGGACATAATCACAATGATCAATACCAGCGCTATAGTGTTCAATAATTTCATCCTATCTGTCTTTGATCAATTTGTGTGACTCATTCCACCCCATCGAAGATACGGTAACCTCATAAATTCCGGCCGGTAAATGCTGAGTATCAATTACCACCTCATCCCCAACTACTGCATTATCATAGGAAGCAATCAATTGCCCCAGCTCATTGTATATTGCTATATGGACATTCCCAGCCTTTTTCTTGGTTATCTGAATAGACAAGGATTCTTGAAATGGGTTTGGGTATACTGTGGTAAGGGACTCCGATTTCTCCGTACTGGTCTCTATTTCCGTTGCGGCACTACCATCAAAGACAAACAATCCATTCTGCATATCAGAAACCAATATTAATCCAGAGGGGAGCAATGGATACACGCCCCAGGCACCGCGGTAATTGCCCTCCAAATGAGGCTCGGTAGAGGTATCATAATACCCGGTTACCAATGGATTTATAGGGTCCGAAATATTGAAAATGTACAATCCGTCATTGTAGTAGCTAGCATATAATATTGATTCTTTTATGATCAGGTTATGTGGAATAGAAAGTGGGGCTACTCCAGAGCTAATTGTGGACAACACCGATATGTTTGACAGATCAGAAACATCCAGCAACTTGATAGACAGTCCAAAATTCTCGTCTGCCAGTGCATAAACATTTCCATCATCAGATAACCAGCCAGAGTGGTTGTAACCGCTATCCGTGTAGGATGTCAGGCTTCCCAATGAAATAGGATTACCAGGAGTTTCAAAATCAACAACAAAGAAGCCCTGATCACCATCGTTGAGGTAAGCAGTATCATTTCTCACATAAATATCATGTCGTCCCTTATTATAAGTTTCAATCAATACGGGATTTACCGGATCAACAAGAGAGTAAATCTCGAGGCGGTTCCCAGAGGGACGGACACCGCAAGCATAGAGACGGGCTGTTGCCGAATCTATAAATATATTGTGGCTGTTTCTGAAGAGGGCATTGGAGCTATAAACAACCGGAGCCGAATCAGGCAGAAAGCTCAAATCTACAATCTGTAAAGTACTCAATGTTAGCTGACTGTCTTCATCACATACAATATACAGGTAGCCGTTGTAGTCATGGAAATCCCGGTGTACAATACTCAATCCAGTGGCGGCACCTGGTATAAAAACTGCAGTATCTACGTTCTCGGGGTCTGTAACATCAAAAATGTGGGTGCCCATAGTAGAGCCAATGACCGCGTATTCCCTTCCCCCTTCAGCCAGACCCCAAACCTCATTATATCTGTTGTTATGAGCCCAAGACGACAACAGCGAGGTATCGTTCCAATGATAGACAAGGTTTACATTTGAACTGCCCTGGGCGAAAGCTGAAAGCTGAACAACAAGTGCCAGTACAGAAATGCAACCACTTCTCATTTTTATTGTCAAATTGAGGCGATTAGCTCTCTCACAATCAGAGTCATTTTTGGCTCTGCTTTCTCAGCTACCCGCTGAACATCCTCGTGCGTGACCTTAACAATTTTACCGGGAACTCCCAGGTCAGTAATAATAGACATGGCAAACACGGGGATACCCATATGCCGGGCTGTTATCACTTCAGGAACTGTTGACATCCCCACAACATCTGCTCCAATATTGTAAATATATCGATACTCAGCTGGAGTTTCCAAACAAGGCCCTGTAACAACTGCATAAGTGCCTGTTCGAGGGGCAATGCCATTTGCTTTTGCAATTTCTTTTGCCTTCTCAATCAATGACCTGTCATAGGGCTCACTCATATCTGGAAATCTAGGGCCAAGTTCATCGTAATTCTGGCCAAGGAGCGGATTCCCCGGCAACAAGTTCACGTGATCATCAAGTATCATCAAGTCACCAATTTCGAAGTCAGGATTCACCCCTCCGCAAGCATTAGTCACAAACAAATATTCTATTCCAAGAAATTTCATTACCCGGATTGGTATAGCGAGCTGCTGAAACTCGTAACCCTCATAATAGTGAAAGCGACCCTGCATGGCGACAATGTTCTTAGAACCTAGCTTACCACAAATCAACTTACCCGAATGCCCCTCCACAGTAGAAACCGGGAAATTTGGTATCTCCTCATAAGGTATCACCGCTTCAATTTCAATCTCATTCACCAACCCACCCAAGCCAGTGCCAAGCACTATTCCCACCTCCGGCTTTGCGTCAACTCTTCCTTGTATATGGGCTACGGCTTCTTTAATTTTTTGCAACATAATCTATAATTAATTCATTGAAATTATCCCCATCATCATCCTGGAACTTGATCTTAATAGGAAGGTAAAAAACAGGCAAGTTTTCAAACGCCCTGGCCACTCCAGGTATAGCTAATCTCATGGCGTCCTTCTCCGTTGTAAGTATGATCTTACTTTCATTTGCAATATTATCAAATTTTTTCTGAATCCTGTAGATGTCAGCCATGGTGAATTCATGATGGTCAGAGAACTGCAGATGTACCAACTCGCTAATCTTATCTCCATAGTATTCCCTTAGCGGCGAGGGATCGGCAATACCGGTAACTAAGAGGATAGAATATTCACGCTCAAAATAAAAGGCCTTATTCGCCATAATGTGCTCACGGGAACCCAATGCGGGAACCAATTCACCATAAGTAACATAAGAGAATAATAGTGACTGGTCTTCAGTCGGCCTGATGATATCACGTATCCGCCGTCGCTCATGGGGTGATAACATTTTGGGGGAGTTGGTTATAATGATAATGTCAGCTCTTTTTGAGCCACTAACAGGTTCCCTTAAGTCTCCTGTCGGCAGCATAAAGTGGTCTCTGGATACTCCCTGAAAATCCCTTAGCAATATTGACAATCCGGGTTTAACCTTTCGGTGCTGAAATGCGTCATCCAAAAGCACCACATTAAGGCCCGGCACCATGTTAAGAAGTTGCTCAATACCATGCACCCTATTCTCATCAACCGCCACGAAAATATTTTCAAATTTCTGTTTCATTTGCCGAGGCTCATCTCCAATTTCAATGGCTGTTGACTTCTCGTCAGCTAAAATAAACCCGGTAGTTGCGCGGCCATAACCCCTGCTGAGTGTAGCAACTCTATCAAAAAAGCCATCCTCTGATCTAAGTAAAAGGCGAACAAGGTATTCAACGTGAGGGGTCTTGCCCGTCCCACCGGTGGTCAAATTACCAACTGATATAACGGGAATACCAAAACTTCGGGAACGCAGAATTCCCGTATTGTACAACAGATGATAAAACCAAGTAACCCACCTGTATAAAATTGACAGCGGAAGCAGCAAATACCTGATGTTTTTCATCACAAATTAATAATCTATGCGAAGGTAAGTTTTATATGTGAAGTACTTAAAATACGCGTCTAAATAGTTAACTGCAATTGTGGATAACGAAGCCCACCCAACGCTGTATGTCCATCTGGTCTTCAGACATTGCTAAGCCCCCCGTATTAATTTCAACGCCGGCACTGATGGGCCTGGCGAATAATATTGCTTGCAATATCAATCCAACCACCTATCTTTGCTCACATGTACCAGATAGAATCAGCGGGCAAAAAGTTTGATGTAACATTTGATGGCGAAGGTCAATCCACCGGAAGTATTAATGGACGGGATTTTTCAATTGACATTGCAGCAAAGGGCAATGGCGAATTCAACGTGATACGCGAAGACAAATCCTATCGGGCACAAGTCTTGCAATTCGACCCTATTTCAAAATCGATTGACATAATAGTTGAAGGGCACAAGTTTAGCCTCCAAGTTAAGGACCGCTATGATCTACTTTTAGAGAAGCTCGGCTTGGATGATCTGAATACTGCCAAGGCCAAAGATCTCATTTCGCCAATGCCTGGCCTCGTATTACAAATACTGGTGAAGCCAGGAGATACTGTTCAAAAGGGAGATGCCCTGATAATCCTTGAAGCAATGAAGATGGAGAATATTCTGAAAGCCGGAGCTGATAATGTTATCGACGAATGTTACGTTAAGCAAGGGGACTCCGCTGAAAAAAATGAAGTACTAATCACCTTTAAATCATGACAATTCAAATCAGATACATCAGCATCCTCGTTCTAGTCGGGTGCTTTATGAGCTGCGAAAGACAAGCTTCTAAAGATACCACAGAAAGCGGAGGAGACGAACAGGCAGAAGCGGCCCCTGCGCCAGAATGTAATTACACTTTAGGTGCTAATGCCACCAGTGTATATTGGACAGCTTATAAGCACAGTGGTAAAGTTGCCGTGAAAGGGAAGATGGATTCTGTGGTTGTCACAGGCACGGAATCCGCATCCACCCCAGCTGATGCGCTAAGCAATGCAAAAGTGCATATCTATACTGCCAGCATCAACTCAAAAGATGACGTGAGAGATAAAAAACTCCGGGAAATATACTTTGGAACTATGGCCAACACGGAAATAATTTCCGGTGACCTCATCTCTTTAGAGGGTTCCAGTACTGAGGGGAAGTGCACTTTCAACCTGGCGATGAACGATACCACACAAATGGTCGTGGGATCATACATCGTCAATGGGGTTACGGTTCAAATTCGTTTCACCATCGAACCGGTCAGCTGGAGTGCTGAGGATGCCATTGCTAAACTCGGGGAAGCTTGTGCTGAAAAACATACAGGCGAAGATGGGAAAACGGTTTTTTGGCCAGATGTGGATATCCTGGTAGAGGTTGTGCTTGACAAGGATTGTCCTGACCCTGTTTAGGAGACGGGTGTAAAATGCACCAAATCGGCGAACTGCCTGACCCTTGAGTTGATATCTTCACGATTAAGCCCGATCAACGCTTCCGTGCCGAACTTACCAACACAAAACGACGCCATTGCAGAACCGTAGATGACGGCTCTTTTCATGTTATTAAAAGAAATATCGCCACTCGCTGCCAGGAAGCCAATGAAGCCGCCGGCGAATGTATCACCAGCCCCCGTAGGGTCAAAGACCTCCTCCAACGGAAGTGCAGGACAGTAGAACAGGTTATCACCATGGAATAGAAGTGCGCCGTGCTCTCCCTTCTTTATCACAAGGTAACTGGGGCCCATAGCTATTATTTTCCTTGCCGCTTTCACCAGAGAATACTCACCTGAGAGCTGCCTTGCCTCTTCATCATTGATGGTTAGCAGATCAATCTTGCCAATCACATTTTTTAGGTCATCCATAGCAATGTCCATCCAAAAGTTCATAGTGTCCAGAACGATGAGCTTGGGTGTAGATGTTAACTGCTCAATCACACGCAATTGTACAGCAGGAGTGAGATTCCCTAACATCAAAAAGTCTGTATCCTGAGCTGAGTCAGGCAATACCGGATCGAAATTTTCAAGAACATTGAGTTCTGTGACCAATGTATCCCGCGTATTCATATCATTGTGGTACTTACCCGACCAAAAGAATGATTTCTCGCCTTCTTTAACCTGCAATCCATCTACGTTTACTCCTCTACTTTTCAGGTGATCGATAGTCTCCTGGGGGAAATCTGAACCGATTACCGAAACGAGGTTAATACTTGGGGTAAAGTAAGAAGCAGCCAGGCTAATGTATGTGGCTGCACCACCAATTATCTTATCAGTTTTGCCAAACGGTGTCTCAATGGCATCGAAGGCCATTGTTCCGACAACTACTAAACTCATGGGAAAGTATTTATGTGAATAACGAGACAAAAGTAGCAATATGATCGGAGATCAAAAATGGAAAATTGAGATCTTCATCAGTTTTGTAATCAAAAACTGATCAGACCAATCACCTAATTTTCAACCTGTGAAAAACACAGGTGATGAAGGAGGCCAGTTTGTCTTTATCAGGAGATAATCAGAACATTCATTCTGATAACAAGGCAACTGTTTGATACGCTTATCCGTATAATAATAGACACAAGTAGTTGATTGTTGATAATCTAACAGACAGTAGAATATTTGTTTAATGAATGATTAATCAGTGCCAATGAGACCGGCTTCTTTTCTAACTTAATTATGGATTATTTGAGAGGGAGCCAGTGATGGATTTATTGAACTGATCTTAAAGCTGAACTAATATTTCGAGTTCTTGTCCAGATTTTTAGTGTTTTTTTATCCTAATTCCTCTAGTCTTTAACACACCTTACGGATACAGCAGCCCCGGCTATGCTCAACCAGCCAAAATTGGTGTTATCATATTCTAGGTAGTACTGATAGTAATCACCCGCACCTGTCCAATAGCTACTTGTAGCAAACACAGCTTGATTCCCCAGTTCCCAAAAGTTGCTCATCTGCATGTACCCACCAGGTAAGGCTGTAAAGTTCGAACTATTTGTTGCACCAGTATTGGGCGATGACCAATGACTTGTTCCAGTTTCTTTCAACGCTCCTCCAGCAACACTAAAGCCTCCTAATTCGTTTGCTAAAATATCCCATTCTCCTAAGCTTGGAAGATGCCAACCGGTTGCACATACCCCTTGAACTCCGCTGGGGATATTTGAACTACTGGGCTCCCCAGACATATAGCCTACTGAAGTGTATAACCTTCCATATATATTAGAAATACTAATGTTGTTACCATAGCTGTAACTATTACCAATATCCCTTTTTAAGTTTTCCTTCATCCAGCACTGATCACCAATAACAACAACATTATAGGTAATGCCATCATAAATAAAAGATGTAATTCCATCACAAGGGTCATCTACGGTAGTGAACGAGAGTTCAGACCCATATGACGTGCCTATGGCATTAGTCGCATAAGCTCTCACGTAGTACGTAGTGTTCGATTGAAGGTTTGACAGTGTACTTTGATAAGAGCCCGTGGAAGTACCATCCGAAGTTGTAGAATTACTGGTCGTCGGATTCGGCGAACTATTCCAACAAACTCCCTTCTGAATAATACTAGAGCCACCATCATCAGTTACATTTGAGGACACCAGTGCCGAAGACACAGTGATTGATCCTACCGAAAGTGTTTGTACCGTCGGAACGACAGTTTGCTCAATTGTAAAATTGAAGGAGGATGACCAATTAGAAAATTGAGAGCCATCTGAAGCTCTGACTCGCCAATAGTAAATTTGGGTTCCTTGAAAACCAGTAACTTGGATTGAAGAAACGTTAGTCGAATTACTATAAAAGGGTGTGGAAAATGAGGAAGACTCATCTATTTCAATAAAGTATTGAGAACCTCCCGTGACGTCGGTCCAATCAAAATCAACTACACTTACCCCCGTGAATACCGTACCATTACTTGGAGTTGCCAAGGTGGGAGCTAACAATACAGTGCCGCTAGAATTGGTCGAGAATAAACGCACTTCAGACCACTCAGACCATTCGCCAGAAAATTTAGCCTTCACTCTCCAATAATATGTTGTGCTTTGACCAAGGTTTTGAATAACTTTTGATTCACCTGTAATGGTGCTATCGGAATGCACAATTGAGGTAAAAGACACATCGCTACTTATCTGAAGGTAGGAAACACTGGCACCGGTAGCATCCCACTCAAATGTAGTTGATAAATAGCTCGTTTCGGACCCATTATTTGGAGTTGTCAAAGTTACAACCCCGCTAACCA
>Ga0302119_10000890_pt1 | contig 13421 bp, 9 predicted proteins | sample AG5_Tmax_MG_FD_203114 | JGI IMG/M metagenome (GOLD analysis project Ga0302119, IMG submission 203114) | Marine microbial communities from Western Arctic Ocean, Canada - AG5_Tmax | ecosystem: Environmental > Aquatic > Marine > Oceanic | place: Canada: Western Arctic Ocean | collected 2017-10-01 | reverse complement strand
ATGCTTTAAATAATGGTGCTGTATTAACTTTTGTTTTTCTCTGACCAACTTCCCACTTTGTTCCGGTCCAGTAGTATTCTTTACCTTGATGTGTATTACCGAACAGTACAGATACAATATCTCCTGTCAAAGGAGTCCATGGTACAAAGTTTGCATCACCGTCAATTGCTCCAACTGGATTAGTTGTTGGGTGTGCCATCCTTGTTAGTTTTATTCTGTTAGAGAATGTTAGTGCAGTACCGTCTGCGATAGTTTCGGCGGCACTCAATGTAATAGTAAGTGTGTCGACATCTGCTGTTGCTACAACTGTGTTAGTACTACTAATGCCTGTGCCTTTAACTATGGCACCAATGTAAACATCTTCAATGGAATCTAAAACAACCGTAATTGAATTAGAAACAGTACCGTTAACTGTTTGCACTTGCTCGTCTTCTATAACATAAATGTATTGTGATATTGCACTATTTTCGTCAGGTAAAATAATCTTGTTAGCAACTTTTAATCCTTGACTATCTAGTGGCGCACTAATTGGTCTGCCTTGTATTTCTGATTTAGTATAATCAGCACCACTCAAATCAGCAGTGAATGTCAGTCCAGTAGTACCAAAGTTATGTAGTTCTAAGTTTCTGTCAAATTCTAAAATTGGTCTCTTTGCTCTGTAAGACTTCTCTGGCAATGATGTAGTTGATTCTATAAATCTATCTTTATGATGCCAGAAGTTAATTCTACTCCAAGTGTTGTTATCTATTGCGGCTCTCTGCATAAGTATGTAGTCAGGTGTGCTTTGTGTATTGCCTCCGTCCCATGGTTCAGCATCAAAGCCAGCCAGCCCGGTGTTCATATATGATAAGAAACCACCCGCCCCAGTAACGTAGCCCTTCCAATAAAAATTGCCGTTAATGTCTGTGTCTTCTAATGTGCTAAAGTATTCGCTGTCAATTTCTTGTCCAACGCTATCGTAGTATTGTCTTGCTGTGTTGTTATCTTCTAACAACAATGCCGCGGCTGTTACTGCACCTGACGGTATGTCAGTTGCTATAAGGGTTGTTTCTGCTGTTATTAATTCTTCGTCCCAGGGTGTATATGCAGGTGTTGAAAATATAGCACTAAAGTTTTGGTCTTTTAAATATAAAACAATGCTCTCGCCTACGCCTTCTACAATGTACCTATTGTTTAAGTATGTTGCAGGAATAACATGAGTGCCTTCAAATTCTACAACGGACCCATTTTTAAATACTACACCGTTAGGTGATGTATAAAACTTTTTGCCTATTACATCTTTTAAAATATTAATGGTTGCTTGTGCTGTACCGCTAACTGCAATTTTATTTGGTCCTTCTGGACTCCAAAAGTATTCCTGATAGTTGATTAACTTGTCGTAATTAATTGGCGGTAAAAAACTGTAAAAGTTTGTGTCGAATAAAACGTTTTCGTTCTTAGTATCTACACCGTAACTTTTTATTTGGTTAACAAAGTCTTCGTAAAATAATACGTTTGTTGCTTGACCTGAAGTTACGTCAATTGTATTTACTACTGGTTCTAAACTGTACTTTTGCCTACTTGGTGTTGGCTCGCTTATATAATGATCTCTAGCAGAATCATACTGCTCAGGCTCTTTACGTCCAATGTATGCAGATATTGTTTCAATGTTGCTCTTACTGAATAACTGTTCTACTGTACTTTCAAAAAAGTTCTTTAGTACAGTCGTCTGTAATGCTCCAGGTAACTTACTTATTTGCTTGTCAGCCATGTTTTATTAATACCCGCTATTGTCTGTTGAACTACTAGAGTTGCTTACAGAACTATTTAGAGTAATTGTATTACCCAATGTAGTATCAGCTAAACTTTGATCCAGTACATAAGTACCATGGTAGTATGTTACACCGTTAGGCATATAGAAAGTCTGTCCAAAGAATGTGTGAGTCATATTAGTTCCATCACCTGCAAAGTTCGCCGCTTCAGTTGTAGCATATAACGGATAGTAACCATTAATGGCATAAGGCCCGGTGGAGCTATCAACACCATTGTATGTTGTTAATAGACCAGTACTAGTCTTGTTAGGCTTAATGTTTCCGTGTGTTAATTTGTCTACAACATCAATTTCGTCGATGCTTGCTGTACTTAAAAATAGTTCGTCTGCATCTGCTTTAACTTGGAATAAATCACCAAACACACCACTTGCTTTTGTAGGCACAATAACAATACTGCCTATAGCATTACCAACTTGTTGGTGTATGTAACTACTTAATTCAGTGAAGTAAAAAGTATCACCGAAGTCCCAATTATCAATATCAAAATATCTATTGATTGCCGCAACTACTTTTGTCTTAATTTCGTTATCACTTAAACTTGTTCCGGGCAATCTAACAACTTTGAATTTTGCTTGTAGCTCATCAATTGCATCGGCTCCGAATATTAATTTAAATCTTCCACTCTTAAATACTAACTGGTCACTGGCAGACTTATAGTCTTGCAGTATTGCAAATTCATTTTCTAATTCTGAACTAGTAGGTGCCGTTGGGAAATCTGTGCCAGGCACTTTAATATAAGATTGCATGTCTGCCCAGTAAGAAGAAGTAAGTACAAAGAATTCATGTACATTACTTACACTAGGATCAATCCTCATGCTGTTATCTGCAACGTGTGTCCATTTAAATATAACGCTGTTTTGTCTTTGTGACTTAGTATTTTGTGTGAAGCTTCTGCCTTTCTTAGCAAAGTGACCTGAACTTTCGTAGTTACTAACTCTTGTTAAGTCTGTACTACTCTTAGTTAAAATAAATACTTTGCCTGTATCTTTAGCATAAATCTTTTTATTGTGCAATTTACCGATAGTGTTATTAAACAGGTTAACAACGGTTTTAGTTTTAACTAAAAAGTATTCGTAATCTACTGTAGCATGAGTTACGCCTGTTCTAGGTTCTACAGTAGCATCTCCAATTGAGTCGCCAGCAATATAACTAAAGTCTGCACTAAAGTTAACACTAGCCTCTTTTCTTAAATCTAGTATGCCTGCTTTAACTGGTCTAGTGTAAGTATAGCCGTCAAAGTCTTCGTAATTTTCAAATAGTATAATATCGTCAGAACCTACAAACTGTTCAAACTGAATTGGATTATCAGGACTGTCTGACGATGCAGTATTAACAGGCGTAACTTTAACTTTCTTAGGATCAGTATAACCGTCCGGATAACTAAAGTTTCCTATAGCACTATACACTAAAGGAGCGTCAAGTCTACTGTTATCGTTAACATACTTAATTGATATAAGGTCACTTCTGTTATTTCTAGTTGTATCGTCTATGCCGTAGTGATGTCTGGATTGCAAGTTTACTTTAATGTTACCTGTTTGTGTTGTAACATTACTATCTAGCAATAAGAAATTTACTCCTGCAGGTGCAAGTCCAGCAGTATCTGTAGTAGATAATGTGTAATCAGTGTTGTTGTATCTATATTTTATATCGCCACTACCATCTAAAATATTATAGCCGAATGTTGTATTACTAAACGGTATTGTTATAATTGGAAGCGAATCAACAACTCCAGTATCAGCAACTATGACCACGTTACCGTTATCGGTTGTTGTTTTACTAGTACCTAATTCTATTTCTGTTGGTAAAGCAAACGAGCCTGTAACACCGTTCGTATAAAGACCAAAGTTAGATGTAACAGAAACTTGCACATCATAGTGTTTAACGTTTCTGGAAATCAATGGTATGTTGGTGAAGTAAGATCCAGTGGTGCTTAAATACCACTTGTCGCCTATAATGTCAGTACCAGTATCTACCCACGTAAAGCCTTCTGTAAAACTAGGCTTAATGTTTAATGTTGGTAGTTCAATTGAATCGTATTTTGCTAACCCTGTTGCATTATCTTGTATTCTATTTTCGTTAACATTATAAAATCTAACATCTTCTAGACTCTCGAACACAAATTGTGTTCCTCTAATTTCAATATCGTATTTGTAAGTTAATGTATCAACATTAACATAGTTAAATTTCAAAATCCAACTTGTGTCTACTCCTGTTCCTGATGAATCGCCTGTGTTCGACGCACTAAAGTCTACTTTTGAACTTAGGTTGTTATTTTCAATAATGTAATATCTGTTGTCGCTTGGCATAAATCTTACACCAAATGTTCTTCGAGCCGCCATCGCCGCTTTTAATTGTGATTCTTCTAATGCGAATAATGTTTTTCTAAGTATAACAATTAGCTCATCACACTTCCATCCGTTAGTGATTTGCTTATTAAGTTTAACTGGGCCATTAGCTGTACTACTAGCTGAGTTCCTAACACCGTTATTGTCTACACTAATAACTTTAACCCATTCAAATTTTGTCTTGTCTAAGGGATTATAAAATTTTAACATGTATCCTGGTTGTATAATTTTAAAGAGTGTATTCGAAATATTAACGTCTGTTGGTGTGCCTGATGCTGTATAAATCTCAGACATATAACCATATTCACCGGAACCCTTTCTTGGCAATGTGTTCCATGCTATACCAAATAATGAAATATCAAACATGTCAGCATAAGCAGGAACTTCTTTAACTTTAGTTCTAAAGGTGCTGTAAATAAAATCATTAAGTTTCATGTTCTTAATAATTTTTGGAAACTTAGTATTAATAAAATCTTGTGTAGTATTAGTAGTTGTTATAATAAATGAATCACTAGAGTTACTAGCCTCTTGATATAATGCTCCGTCCTCTGCAATACTAGTTGTAGTTTGAAAAGTACTAGTAGGATCTGTAATGTCGATATACCTACTATGTCCAGCATGTGTTTTGTTAGTAACTTTTAATTTTTTAATGTTTGTGCTTTTTGCTAAAGGTAGTACCTGATAGTCTTGAGCAGTAACCATTCTGTCTTGGGCGTAATATGCCTGTGGTGCTCTTTCTTTAATGCCGGCAAGTGTTTCAGCAGGCAAACTGTTTGATACTTGTCCTTCTAATCTTGATGTAATTGTTAAGTCGTACGCTTTGCCATCTTGTGTTAAGTATGGTATAGTAGTTACAATATTTCTAACGTCATCGGGTTGTAATACAAATCTTTCGTTATCACTAACTCTGTAGTGAGCCCTAAAAGATCCCATAGGAACAGTTGCAAAGTTACCATCTGCAAACTGTAAGTTAATTCCGCCTTGTCCTATGTTCTGTACAGCATATAATAATGGGGTACTTTTAGCTTTAGTGTTGTACATTAAAGTTTGTCCGACCGTGTTTGGAACTTTTGTCCATTTAGCTAATACTTTATTAAGGCTGTCTATTTCTGACAAGTACACATCACTCTCGTTAATGTTGTTAACAGCAATTGCTTGTTGTCTGTTTTCAACAGGAGTACTATAGTCGTAATCAGCAGACGATAATACGCCTTGCTTGAACATCATAAAGAATCCAGTATTTTTACTTAGTGATCCTAGTCCGTCATTTCTATGAACTATCGAGAAGTTGTTTGTGCTATCTGGATGTTTCTCTTTAAATACGCCAGCGTCTTCATAGTCAACATTTACAAATTCAAAAACTCTGCTAATGCCATTAACATTTACATTAAAGCTATACGCTAGTGGAGAATTAATTGGAGTATTAATATCGTATCTATCAGTTATAATTCCGCCAACAGTTCCTGTTTTTACAGGCTTACTAAATCTATTAACATTACCAAATGCACTATTTAATATAGTTAAAAATTGTTCGTAACTATCTGGATTGTTAGAATCGTTCCAGCTAATAGTTTTGTCGTTTAGGCTTGAACCTGTACTATCTGTTAAAGGCTCAGAAGTTGAAACACTTATAATTTTCATTAAGCCACTTGCGGCAATGTTTCGTTTTGGATTGTATCCAAGTTGTCTTGCAAGTTTAAATACTGAGTCTCTTCGCTCAGCAGTTTCTAAAAAGTTTTCTCTTGTATTAACATCCATTCTGAATGCAATACTTTGCCCGAGGTAGGCTAGCAATTCTATAATTGCTATAAATTCTGAACTCTCAATGTAATCATTGAAGTTTTCTGGAAAATTAGTTTTAATATAATCGACCATTGCATTTCTAATGGTATCGAAGTCATATGCTTGGAGGTCTACTTGACTATATGCTTGGTAGGCTACTGACCAGTCTTCTGCCGCGAATAAATTATTTTGTCTACTATTAACTGCCATATTATATCTCTATGTTTTCCCTTGCATATTTTACAAATAACGTGTCTTCTGCTAGAAACGGTTTAAACTTTAAATGTAGTGTTATGCTAATTGTGTGGTCTAGTACGTCAGTAAACATGTCAGTCATTTCTACTCTACTGTCCTTTGCTACTATACGTTCAATATCTTCCTTAACTTCTGCAACGACATACTGGTCTAAAGGGTTCATTATAATATCCCAAATTCTAGTCCCGTATGTAGGTCTCATCACTCGCTCACCCCTTTTGGTATAAAGTTCGTTAAGCAAGTCTGCTTTTATAAGATCGCCATCAATCAAAGTATAAGGCGCTCTTATTTGTCCTACTGTGCTGAATCCTCGGTATATATTTGCCATACAACTATTTATCCTAAAGGATTAAAACTAGTTATAATAAGCCTAAAAAAATGTTGACTTTTAAGCATAAAGGATACATAATAACATAGTAGGAAATATCTTGCTAATTTTTATAAATTTATAGGAATATTTGATGAGAAACATCATTGAACGATTTGACAGCATTTGCAAAAAAGCAGACGCGGTTAACAAGCAGTTAAAATTAACTGATAAGTCTTCTGGGTACGGGCCTCGCTTCTTTCAAATGAAGACGAAAAAACAGAACCGTCTACATTCCGTAGGCATTTATGATTACCACACCAAAGGATATGTGTTGTTTGAAATGGTTAATCTTGTAGGACAAAAGGGAAAAGTACCGCAAGAATTCTATGACATGGAAACCATGTTGAAGAATGCCACCAGAGTATAGTAAAAATATAGTTTACATACATGGGAGCGGTGCGTCTTCACTCGGTTACAACTATTTACACATATTTTTGCCAGAGCATAACGTACTTTTCATAGAGTACGATACTCAAGAAAATCCTGAAACGTTAGTAATTCGTATAAAAATGCAAATACTTGACGAGTTTGGGTCTTCACCATTTTCCGTAGTAGCACATAGTTACGGGTGTTTGCTAGGAATAAAAGCAGTACAATCATTTGCTAATTGCAACGCCTTTGTAGCCATGAGTGCTCCGTGGGGCGGTAGCAGAACAGCAAAGTGGCTGTCGTATGCATTCAGACATAGTAAACTATTTACAGCACTAAATCCAAAAAGTGCGTTTATTACAGCATTACAAAGTGTTAATAACGATTTTAAGATAATTAATATAGTAACAACAGGAACCAAAGGAGCCGGCAATGCTCTTGCTGGTATGGGAGAGTCAAATGATGGCACTCTTACGGTTAGGACACAGAAATCTGTTCCAAGTAATTTTAATAATTTGAAACAGATTGAAATGGGTACTAGTCACAACGAAGTGCTAGTCAATTTTGAAACAGTGGAAATTATTAAATCTGAGATATTTTATGACTGACATCAATTCACTTAACGACACATTAGAAGAACAACTACGAGTTATGCTTGTTGATAAACAGAAAGAATGCAACAGTTTAAGGGCCGAAATAGGAAGACTTAAAAAAATGGTTGCTGAAGAACAAGAAGGCAAATATAGAGCTTATATAAAGTTTGCTGATTTACAAAAAAGTTTAGCTAATTCTTAATTAAGAGGGATCTGGTTCCCAATCATTTCCGTCTCTGATATGATCAATGTAAGGTTCACGTGTTAGCATAGTTGTATCTATAATACTATTAATTTCATCACCGTCGTCCTCATCTTCTCTCTTACCTTCAGTTGTTAATGGATTATCCTCTGTAGTTGCGCCGATATCATACTCCCAACCTGGTACTAGTACTCCTTGATCCTTATACTTAGTCTGTGGAATTTTGGTTGCTGTTAAACTAATCTCTGCCGCTGTTGCATTACCGCCATCATTTAAATGTACTGAACTGCCTAATACGTTTGCTTTACCGCCAGCTTGTACAGTAGTTTCTCCCCCGGACTTAATGTGTTGAGTATCCCGTGCTGTATTATACATACTTTTCCCAGCATTTAGATGCATGTTTAGTTCAGCTGTAGCAAATATGTTGTTTCTAGTAGTTAAATGCATACTGCCTTTTTCGTCCACGTCTAAAACAAAGTCTTTCATAACTTTCATGTTGGCTTCGGCGGCGGCATTGATGTTAAGTACGCCAGGCTTGATCATAACGCCAGTCCGGTTGCCATCTTTGTCATATTCTTCATACGGCTCTGATGCATCACCATATGTACCAGCCGCAATATTTACAGATGTGTTACCTTCTAAGTTTAAGTTTTTGTCGGCTCGTATATTAATGTTGCCTTTAGCTCTGTATGAAATATCTTTTTCACTATAGATTTGAATGTCTCCATCTCCACTCATCTCTATCCATGCATTACCTTTTGCATTTATTATATAAATTAGTCCGTTAGTGTCGTCCATTAATACTTGATTGCCACCTGCTGTTCTAATTCTTATGTTCTTACTGTCACCATCGATGTCGCCATCGTCCATTACAAAACTGTGTCCACCCGTTCTATGTGTGCCGTCTTTTTTACTTGTTTCTATATTTACATCTTCCGCACCAGGAGTAGATATTCCAAATACTGAACTTGGTGATTCTCTTCTTGCACTAGAAGTAGATATACCTCTGAGCTTGTCGTTAATTAATCCCTGGTCTAAAATAGGTTTTGTTATGTATGGGTTTACTGGTCTCTCAGAGGAATTACCATGATCTAAATTTTCAGTATTCCTATTAACTTCTGCTACAGGTAATTTTTTATTTAGTCCCCATGTTCTACCACCGGCGTTACCAGGTACCATGTAAGACATTTGATCTGGAAGTAAACAACTTAATACAAACGGCTGTTTAGATTTACCATCAGCAAAACATACTAGTACCCAGTTACCTACGTCAGGTGGAACCATCCACATGCCGTATGTTTTTTGTGTTTCAAGATATGATGTTACTTTTGTACCTATTCTAGAGGAAGGTGTACTTCCGCCGTATGGTGTACTCCAAAAAGCATTTACCCAGTTACTTGGATTATCTCTGTCTTTACCTAGTGATGGTATGTATACTGTTAATCGCCCAGAGTGGGTATCGTCTTTTGGTCTAACGATAACTTCGCCTAGGTATATACCAAAATCTAAATCTGCATTAACGCGAAATGATTCTACAGGGTTAGTTCTACTAACTTTAAATTTATCTGCTCTATATTTTCCGCTTAAACTCATTATCCACCACCTTGCTTATCGTTAAATTCTTGTAGTTGTCGTGCGTTGACTGCATCTGCTTCCGCCGCAGGATCAAATCCATCATCATCTTCTTCTTTGTTTAAATTATAATCTACATTTACGAGATCGTATTTAGATAAGTCTAGTGCTGTTTGCTTTTTAGCATTTAAATCTAAATCAAACATGCCACCGTTAAAATTTGCTGTTACTCCCATAATTTGATATACCCCACTTATAAAGTATGCTGTGTCTTGTTGACTCATATAACCTGTGTTGTTATCTTCGTCGTCTACATCAGGGTCTATTACCCTAGGAGTTTGCATTGTAAACAAAAAGTAATTATCATTACCGTCATATGATATGGCATCTAGACTGGTTGCTTTTCTGCCATCTTCGATCCGTTGCTCTAATCCTCTTCCCTTTGTCGGATCTTTTGGCTTCTCACCTAAGTACCACGGATCACCCCTAACTTTCAAATTTAAGTCAACTAAAATACTAGCATCATTAACATTTTGGAACATGTATCCAAACAATGTTGCTTTAGCTGATCCGTCACTAGTGTTGCCTGATGTAGACACAATACTTGCCGCATAACTAAAGCCTGGTCTCGGTCCACTACCCTCATTATCGCCCTTGTCCTTCGTATTAAGTGAATTTTTTAAAGTATTAATTGCTGTTGCTCCACTAAGTTCGCCTATAACAGTTTCACTTCCGCCTGTGTCTGATAATAATTCTGCACTATATAGATAACCACTTGGCTCTGGGGTGTAATTATCATCTACCACATCAGTCGGACTGACTGGTACATATGGATTCTGTCCGGCGCCTTTGCTTTTCTTGTAACTTAATGGATTTGATTTTTGCTCACCTAAAAATATTATTGCTTCTGCTAAATTCTTTCTTTTTTGTTCGTCATCTTGTAATTCTTTAATTTCCGCATCTGTTAAATTGAGTTTATCTTGAACACGTTGCAGTAGGGCATCATCACTAGCCAATTGATCCGCTAATCCATCTACATCCAATTGAGCCGCCGCGATTTGGCTTTTAGATTTTTTGCCCTCAGGGTCGCCATCACTTACTGTCCTGCCTGGAGCGTTAGGATTAGTAGATGTGTCTCCTAGCTTTCCTCCGCCTGGTGCACCTAAAAGTAACTGTCCTGCATGGTACGAAATATCAGCATTTAGTATTTGGTCATTCAGTCCGGTATACAAATAATGATATGCTTTCTTAATTTGCATTTCTTTAATTCGAACATTAACTTCTTCTTTAGTAGTGTCATTTTCAGGCGCCGCCATAATTTGGTCGCCGTCACATGTGTCATAAATTACAGGCTGGTATGTAATCTTTTTTGCATAAGTGTTTCGTCTATGATCATAGTCTTTCCATTCCACGAATGCATTAATCCTATACCATTTCTTAAATGTTTGTGTTAAGTCAAACCCGTCTTTATCTATATTTGGATCATCCATGTCCCCTTTTTTAGCTGTACACTTTTTTAAAAACTCGTCGTTCATCACAAGCAATGTTGTAAAAATTCTATGGAAGTTTGTACCTTCTTTAACTTGTATTCTGTCCCTTCGCCATATTCCACCTGACGCCTTAATACCGCCATCTAAACTTTCGGGGTTCTCTTCCAATCTTTTATCATATTCTTCTCTTGTCTTAATACCCTCGGATTGGGCATTCATTAATCTGTTTATTTGCTCTGCTGATTTATAGTTGTTATATTTAATTTTGTCGTCTCCAATAACTTTTTGTAATTGAGACAGATCAAATTCTACTTCGTCTTGTACAGAATGTTCTTTATAATTGTCTTCTCTATACTTAGTAAGTGTTTTCTGTAAATCAGAAATACACTCTTTAATAGTACTGCCAGTCATACTAGTGTCAGCTGGAAGTGTATAAAATATGTCTGAGTATGCGTTTTGAGATCCAATAACTATTGTAAAGTCGTATGTACTACCTTCTTCAGTTATACCTACATCGATAGTTGCAATTTCACATTGCCAGCACCATGGACCGTCAATCGTAACAGGCTTGCCTTCCTCTTCGGTATCATCTATATCTTCTGTATAGCCTTTAAAAGATAACTCTAGAAATATTGGTACATTAGCAAACATGCCTGCTTTAATGCCTAATACTTTTTTAGACATTTGTATTTGATCTAGTAAGTCTGCGGCACCTGGTTGTATAAGTGTAAACGAACCGTTAGTAACAAATGCACCAGAGTCACCTTTAACAATGTTTAAGGATACATTATCTATTGCTATACCAGTTACACCTGTTTGGGCAATAATTACTGTATTTTTTGCTTCAGCTTTTACGGCACCGTTCATATAACCGCCGCCTTCCCCGTCATCATCTGGTATCATGTAAAGCCGCCAGTTGTATGTGGCATTATTATAACCGTCTAATTTATTGCCCGCAACTGCACCGAGCCACCTGTCTTCTACTATAGGAGCTGAAGTTTTTTCCTTATCCTCCTCGTCAGTAGAACCAAATAAATTCCAAAATGCCATTAGCCAATTACCCTATCGATAGTTTCTCTAGTAGGTATATAAATTGATAAGCCTGATACAAAATCTTCTATAGGATCTACTATTTCGTCTGGGTTCCTTAATGCAAACACCCACCACAGTCTAACAGTACCGAACAGCTCGTGTGCTAATAGGTCAGGTCGTTTTGCATACTTAGGCTCTACTGCATATAATCTATCTGCACGACTTTTTGGAAGTTTAGGCAAATCATTAATGTCGAGGTATAACCCATTTGCTGGTGCTCGACGTAGAAAACTTTCTCTGCTGTTAAAACTAGCCATTAGATAAACCCATCCTTTAATGCTCTACCACTAGTAAATTCTCCCAAGTTAAATTTCTTTCTAGTTTTTCTATATGTGTATTGAGGTGCAAGTTCTATCATTATACTAGTTTCTGTTGGCATCATTGTTGTGGTTTCACCATATTTAACCGGAACGTAATCTACGTTGGGTGGTAATTGGAAGTTATAGTTTCGTATAATAACCGGCACTTTGTTAAATCCAAATTCTCCCAAGTATTCAAATAATAATACTGGTGGTGGAGTTCCGTAGAACCCGGTTTTAACAGCACTATCACCATAGAATGCTTTAGTAATACTTCTTAAAAAATGAAATATTGCTAACATGTATTGTGCTTCTTCTGTAGTATTTGCTGTAAACGTTCCTGTAATAGGTAGCGTTGTAGGTCTACTATTAATGTATGTATAAAACGGATAGTTAGTACCCTGCTGAGTTGATTCGTTGTAATCTACTGACGCCGCAAGGAAAATGTCTGGAGTATAAGGAAACACAATTCCGCCTTTATCTTGCAATGGTTTTAGAACACTATCTATATTATCCTTTGCAGGATCGTCTGGGTCGTACAGTCCGTATGCCCATCTCTCTCCGCCCTTCTTAGGTCGGATTCTTGCTCGCCAATCTATTTCCTTAAACTTTGATCCATCTTGTCTATCCATGAGTGTATCAAATTCTGAGTTACCTCCTATATAAGGTTGGTTATATTCTGTTTCATTTACCATATTGTGCTCCTATATACTATTTATCACGATAAATAATAGTACGTTTTAATTATTAGTACTATTATCAGAAAACAGTTGACTTTATCTTGTTTAGACACTATACTACTGTTTAACTAAGGAGATTATATGGCACACCCTCAACCAAAAAAGGTTAATTATTTAAATAATAAAGACATACTGAAGCAAATTCATGCTAGTAAGATGTCTTATTGTTATGTTCAGGACGACATGTACATGAATCCTGATATTATATTAATGGACGTAAAAGAAATCAATAAAACTATAATTAAACAAGCACAAGAAAACAGATCTGCGAAGCTACAGTCTGAGGGCTATCAAACTGCTATGAAAGAAGGTGGGTGGGATAAGAAGCCCAAGCAAAAAGACTTTGCAGTTGATCCTCTTTCAATTCCGGTAGATGAGATAGTATTCAGAGTTATGGGATATGATCACATTCCAGATGAACCGGGTCGTAAGAAAACAACTAAAACTATTGCTGACACAAAAGCAAAACTAAATTTTCCTCCGTTCAAGCATTACATTGTA
>Ga0302119_10000889_pt1 | contig 13432 bp, 11 predicted proteins | sample AG5_Tmax_MG_FD_203114 | JGI IMG/M metagenome (GOLD analysis project Ga0302119, IMG submission 203114) | Marine microbial communities from Western Arctic Ocean, Canada - AG5_Tmax | ecosystem: Environmental > Aquatic > Marine > Oceanic | place: Canada: Western Arctic Ocean | collected 2017-10-01 | reverse complement strand
CACTATTACATAAGATTACATCAGCAGTAGTACCTAGTGTGAATGGGGTTACTACATAAACAGTGATGTCATCCTGATTGCCACATGAGCCGGTCATATCACTTGTTACCGTGTACGTTTGAGTAGAAGGTGGCCACGACAAAGGGTTAGAAACAGTGTCATTGCTAAGATAGTTGCCAGGTGTCCATTGAAAGGTAGTCCCCCCTGTAACTGAAAGCTGCGCAGTATCACCATCACATAAAAAGTAATCTCCACCGGCGTAGGTGCCATTAATTACATTTAACTCAACCACGTATATCTGCGTACCCAAAACCGGACACCCATCGTCTTGTACTGTTACCGTGAAGGTGTTGAATCCAAGGTTCGTGATTTGAGGAGTCCAGGTAAAAGTTCCAGTAACAGGATTTGTTCCAGCCGTACCAAATTGTGTACCTGGTATGGTCAATGCTGCATTGCTTATCATGCTAATGATGTCACCACCATCAGGATCTGATGCTATGAGATCGAAGACTATGTTGGAGCCAACACATACTTCCACACTCATGGTATCCAGTAAAGTTCCATTTTGTAGACTTACTATACCTGGCAGATCCAATTGAGGTTGTTGATTGCCACAAACAAGGACTATTACCTGAATATCTCTCATGGTAGTTCCAATTAGCACGCCGTTCCGGTATTCTTCAACTAATATCGTTATAACGGTGACCTGTGTTCCATTAGGTACCACGTTCATTTGGCCTGTAGTCGTGTTAAAGGAAACGGTGCCTGATACCGTTGCAATAGGATAATTTGGATTGAATCCAGGCTGGTAACCAATAGAAACTCCTCCCGTAGTCAGAGGGTTCACCAGCGAATATACGAGTGAATCACCATCAATATCAATGGCCCCATGGTTGTATGAATACGGTTGCCCTGTACAGATGTAAGGTACCGGTAGAGTGGTAAATAATGGAGAGGAGTTGCATCCAGGAATTGTATTGTCATAAGTAGCTTCTATATAAATATTCTGGCTGTTTGGTGCAGTTAAGTTTGTGATCAAAGGATTCCTACAACAGTGTGACCAGGAGAACAACCAGTCCGTACACTGGGCAGGTAGTGTAATGGTGTCTGAGTAAATATACTGTTCTGACCCAGGTTCAAACCCGCCCTGGCATGTACTTAAGGCTGTCGGACATAAAGGTGAAATTTCCTGAGAACTAATAAGAGGTAGCGTTACAGAAAAATTTTGAGAACAGGATATCGAAGACAGGTCTAAATCTGCCGTAGTTGGGGCATTAATTCCCGAACAATCTCGATAGAAAGAAATGGTGAAAACATACTCATTATTTCCTAAGCATATATATGTTAGGTCAACCCCCATTGCGTGTGAAGCTCGAGCCTTGTGTGAACCAGCTAGGGTCAATGAGAGAATGCAACAAATAATAAAAACAAGAGTCTTCAACATGGCGACCTAATGAGAACCTGAGTAACAACCTTACGGTCAACTAACTTGACCACTATCAATTCCGTTGTTGTTTCCTATCGCTAATTTAGGCATTAATACTTTATTGGGGTACTCTGTAAGCCTTTGACTTAAACAGGCTACTGTTAATAGACGATTTCTATCTGGGAAGGTTGCTCGGAATTACTAAAAGCAACAGTTTTGTTGCAAAGTGTTTGAAAAGCAACAGTCTCAGTTACTAATGCAGTAACTTATAAAGAGGGAGTACTATTTTGTTTCATTCATCAGCTTCTCAATTTCGCTGATAGACTTTGGGACACAATCTGACAATACTTCGTATCCAGTTTTGGTAATAAGGATGTCATCTTCTATACGGACCCCGATATTCCACCATTTCGGGTCGCATGGTGATCCTTGTGGAATATAAATACCTGGCTCAACAGTCAGTACGTTTCCTTCAGAGAGATTTCCAAATAGTCCCACATCGTGGACATCGAGACCCAGGTAATGCGATGTCCCATGCATGAAGTAGTCACGATACTCATTTCGTTTCTCGATGAGTTTAAGCTGGATAAGTCTCTTGATAATCACATTAGTAGCGGCCTGGTTAGCTGCCCAAAAACGACTTCCAGGAACGCACGCTGCTATTCCAGCTTCCTGGGCTTCCAGTACAATATTGTAGATTATCATTTGCTCTTTAGTGAATTTTCCATTCACCGGAAAAGTTCGGGTAACGTCAGCAGAATATCCATGATATTCTGCTCCTATATCAACTACTACAAGATCATTGTTTTGTAACTTCTTTCTGTTGGATGTATAGTGCAGAATACAGGAGTTCTCCCCTGCTCCAATAATAGAAGGAAAGCCGGGGTACTCAGCGCCACCTGACTTGAAAACATATTCTACAATTGCTTCCGCATGGTACTCGGCCTGGCCCACCCTAACTTCTTTCATTAACTTCTTCTGGGCAGCACAGGTAATATCAATTGCCTTTTTAAGCAATACAATTTCTTCTTCTTCCTTTACTTCCCGTAAACTCGACATCATTTCCTTGAGAAGTATGGTGTTGATATTGAACCCTGTGGTGTCCATTTTAGCTTGTAAATGCTTTTTCAGACTATAGCGGTCTCCTCGATCCCTTGAATTGTCTTCCATCTCCTGATCATCAGGAATGATGAATACCTGATCTAGTTCTGCAAGGTTTAACTTGAAATCTGCAAACTGATTATTAGTATGGGCATTTTCAAACCCCAGCTTTGCCTTCACTCCATCTACTCCGAGTCTTTTTCCTGCCCAGAGTTCCGTGGCTGAGTCACGTGGCTGAACAAACACCAATTCATTATAGTGGTCATTGCCGGTGTAATGATCGTTCTTGAATATGAACAAAATGCCATGCGGTTCAGTATAGCCAGTGAGGTAATAGAAATTTGGTTCCTGGTGGAACTCAAAGTCAACATCGTTGGATCGGTTCTTTATTGAATTGGCGAAAAATATTGCCGCCGAATTTTCTGGAAGTAAGCTTCGCAATGCTTCCCGCCGACTTTTGTGGAATTTGGGTGATAATAGATCGCTGTCATAAAGGTTGCCAGCCAGCTCATTTGTGCTCAAGGAATCCTTTGGCCCAGCAATGGAACCTAACCAGGTGCTTAAGACTAATACGCAAGTGAGAATACTATTTGTCACAATATACTTTGAACCCCTGTTTAATACAAGAGTTTAACCTGTGAACACAAAAGCAATGCCTAATGGTGAAAACCACTAAATTAAAAGGAGTATGATGCGGTGCAGTTACATGAGCTGCCTGATAGTGCATCCGCTGTTGCAACGCAATCATCTTCCTGCGCCTGCTGGGTATTCTTGTCGCCGCATGCCTCCCATGTCCATAGCACTGTGCCATCGGACGCGACGTGGTTACAAGTTTGACATTTTGTACAAGACGACGCAGATAATGCAAATCCAGCCAGAACTGCAAACGACAACAACCTTAGAGATTTTTTCATCGATAATTAAGAAATGATTTCTGCAATGATAGCTGGAATAGTCGGAGTTTAACACAAAAAAACGAGTGATTTATCCACCACTTTGTGTTAACAACTACTTTTTCAAGAAACCTTTCTCTCGGGCTTCCTTTATGCAGGCGCTAATACCTTTCTTGTCAATGTTTCTTAGGGCAGAAGTTGAAACCTTCAAGGTAATCCATTTATCCTCTTCAGGGATATAAAACTTCTTCGTTTGAAGATTTGGATTGAACGTTCTGCGCGTCTTACGCTTTGAGTGCGACACGTTGTTGCCAAACATCAATTTTTTGCCTGTTAATTCGCAAATTCGAGACATGATTCTGTAATATTAGTAGATTTTGCGCCGCAAAGATGGTGTTAAATAATAGAATTTCAAATATTTTTATTCTATTCTCCTAATCAGACGGGCAATGGCTCTCATCTATTATCAGGTTTCTAAGCATATTTAGGGCAGTCAATGCAGTCATACGAATGGTTCGGCCTCTGTGTGTGCCGAACTTAAAGAGTTTGGTTTTTACACACTTATCAGAAGATATACAGATCCACACAGACCCCACCGGTTTTTCTTCAGTTCCACCACCAGGCCCAGCAATTCCAGAACAAGCGATAGCGTAATCAGTACCATAACGGAGTCGAATAGATTGAGCCATTGCTTCAACTACCTCCTCACTAACAGTGCCTGCTGATTCAATGATACCTGGATCAATCTGAAGTTCTCTTTCCTTGATCGTATTGGAATATGCGATCACAGATCCTATATAATAGGCTGAACTTCCTGCAACAGTGGTAAGAAGATGAGCTATGTAGCCCCCAGTACAACTTTCAGCAGTGGAGAGCGTCTTTTTATATTTTGCAAGGAGTTTCCCTACGACACCTTGTAAAGTGTCAGTTTGCTCGCCATATATGTGGGGATGTATCAGTTCACTTAATTCTTTAGCTTTCCTTTCAACTCTTTTAACCAGTTCATCCTTCTCATGTCCTGAAGTTGATAAGCGCAATCGTACCGTGCCAGCCGAAGGTAAATAGGCCAGTTTAATGGCCTCCTTGTCCAGCGAAGCTTCCCAATTTGAAATCATCTCTGCCAGAAAAGACTCCCCTACACCCTGGGTGAGAATAGTTTTGTGGACTATGTGCGGCAGCTTAAATTGTTTCTGAAGCCTTGGAATTACCTGCTCCTTCATTAGGGCTTTCATTTCGTAGGGTACTCCTGGTAGCGCTACATATATTTTACTTTTATTTTCGAACCACAAGCCAGGAGCCGTCCCTTTTTGGTTTATGAGTGCATCGCAATTAGCAGGTACCTCGGCCTGTTTTCTGTTAACCTCCAGAAGCTCACTGCCTAAAGAATCAAATAAACACTTCACGTGTTCCAACATTTCGTTGTTCATCTTCAACTCTGTGTTGAAGTACGAGCAGAGAGTGGCTTTTGTGATATCGTCCTTTGTAGGCCCCAGGCCACCGGTAATTAGGATTATGTCTGAGCGTTTGCTACTTAGTTCCAATGCTTCTATGATGTGATCTGAAGAATCAGAGATAGAGGAAATTTGAGACACGTTAATGCCAACATCGTTGAGCACTTGAGCCATCCATGCAGAGTTAGAGTCAACGATCTGCCCTATAAGGATTTCATCACCAATTGTAATTAGCTCTGCATTCATGTGTGCAAGTATAAGGACTTAAGGTTGAAACATGGCTTTGGGAAGGGCCTCAATTTGCGACGGTAACAGATAGAAGATGTTGTCATTGACAGGCAAGTCTGAAATACTCTTTATTGGTGCCAGGGGTGAAAGCAATTGCTTGCCGCTTTGGGGCGTAAAAGCCTTGTATTCATTAACAGTAAGTATGTACTCATATACGCCCTGTGGTGTTACACCTTCTGTTTTTTGTGTACTGTTATACTCAACAACCAGAATCGGTGCATCTTTTTTGGACAGTAGGTCTCCCGCTCCCAACAATACCTGGTGTTCCCACCCTTCGACATCTATCTTTAATAATGCGATATTCTCAATTCCTTCTTTCGCAATAAATTCATTCAGTGTTTGGACGTTTACCATTTGTTTATGCCCTTGATTTTCCCTGGCATCAACCATTGTTGCACTGCCACGGCTTATATCGAGCATTTCAACAATCTCACCGGTAAAATTATCCGTGCCTAGAGCGCAAGGAAATGCCCTGATGTCACGACATTCATTGATTGCAATATTCCGTTGGAATATATCGAATGTGCTCTCTAACGGTTCAAAGGCACAGATATTGATCCCCGGAGAATTCTTTGACAGATATATCGAAAACAACCCTATGTTGGCACCAACATCTATAAAAGTGTCTCCGGGCTTTAGGCATTTTGCTATTAAATCAAGAGTGCCTAATTCGTATGAGCCATGGTAATAAAGTGCTGACTCAAGCCCTTTGTCCAGTTTTGGGTGCAGTAGTAGCTGAATTCCTCCTTCAATCCTGGTAAGAATGGGATGTTCGGGTGTGCCTGCAAGCCATTGGGTTAGATTGTTTCGCAGCCAACCAGCTCCTTTAACAGAACTATTACGCAAAATTCGACTGATGAAGTGTGCTGCAGACACACGCACACCTGAAGAAGAAAAAGATGGAACCCCCTTCTTCATTGAGAATTAACTAATGCTTAGAGCGCTACCTCGTATTTGTGATTTCCTGGTACGACACTCATAACAGGTATTTCTGAGCCGTTGATGATCGCCTGAGCAGATGAGCCAACAAACATCTCCGTGATATCATTCTCCTGCTGTGTCATGATCATAATCAACCCCGCATTTACTTCCTGGGCATAATCAAGGATAGTTTGACCAACTGACTTTCCCTTAGTGTCCGTAATTATCTTGTGCGTAGTATTAATGCCTTTTCCTTTCAGGAAGGACCGCACTTGTTGGTCCTGTCGTTTAACCTTGTTTTTCAAAAATGTATCAGCAGAGGTGCCAATGGATACAATGTCAACTCTTGCGTTATCATAGAGTTTTGACAACCATACTGCTTTGGCAACTTTTTCTTTTGTTTCTTTTGTAAGGTCGAGAGGAAGCAATATAGAGGACAATCCATGGTCAATATTTTGTCCTTTGATGGAGATGACAGGTATTTTCGACTCCCTGATAACACGTAGTGTATTAGACCCAATGAACTTCATTAACCCAAGGGTGCCTGATGTTCCCATTAGAATAAGAGTAGCTCCGATCATCTCCGCCACCTCATTAATTTTTTCGTAAATCTTGCCATGGGCAATCATTGTATGCATTGTTATCTCTGATGCAGAGCGTTCTTTAGCCAATTCTCTTAATTTATTTTCAGTATCCTTTTTATGTTGTGCAGCATCTGAACTGGAGATGTATTTGTTAAACAAACCATAATCTTCCGTCACATTAATTATTGTGATTTCGGCATCGATGACTTTTGCCAGGTTCACTGCCTGGTCCAGGGCTACAATAGTGATGTCCGTAAAGTCGATAGGGACTAGAATCATCCGCTTTTTATTTGATCCGCTCATGGTGTTGTGTTAATGGTTAAATTTGTTGAAGCACCTAAGGTGGTTTGCACTTTTGCCTTACATTTGGAGGCAGGCATGGCAAAAATAAGAATTTTAATATGATGGAGAAAATACCTGAATCAGAATTGGTCCTTAATCCAGACGGAAGTATTTACCATTTAAAGCTGAAGCCGGAACATATTGCCAATGATATAATAATTGTAGGAGACCAAGGCCGGGTGTCTAAGGTGTCTAGCAATTTTGATTCCATAGAACACAAGATGCTGAACAGGGAATTTTGCACCCATACCGGCACATTTCGTGGCAAGCGCATTACAGCAATGTCGACTGGAATAGGGCCTGATAACATTGATATTGTTCTCAATGAATTGGATGCCATTGTGAACATAGATTTGGAAACAAGAACCGTTAAGGAGGATAAAGTATCTCTGAATATTATCAGGTTGGGGACTTCGGGCGCCCTTCAGGAAGATGTGCCAGTAGACTCAATGGTGATGTCATCTTATGGACTGGGGTTTGATGGCTTGCTCAATTTCTATGATAGCAAGGAGGTTGTAGAGGAAAAAATGACTACTGCATTTATTGATCATACTGAATGGGGCGAGGACCTAAGCAAGCCTTATATAGTCAAGGCTTCTGAAGAGCTTTCAGCACGTTTAGGTGAGGGTATGATTACGGGAATTACGGCTACGTCTCCAGGCTTTTACGGGCCGCAAGGTAGGGTACTAAGGTTGCCCATCGCATATCCTGCTCAAAATGAGAAGATCTCCTCGTTTCACTTTGAGGGTAAAAGGATTACTAATTATGATATGGAAACCTCTGCACTTTATGGGTTGGGGAAGATGATGGGGCATAACACCTGTACCATCTGCGCAATCATTGCCAACAGAATTGTTCAAAAGTACAGCAAAGACTACCAGGCAACTGTTTCTGAAATGATTAAGATTGTGTTGGAGCGGCTCACTCTTTAAGCATCTAAAATTTGAGAATTCAAATGTTAGGCTTAGGTAGCATATGAGCGCTGAATTTGTTCAATAGTTGATGAAGAAGTCAGAGATAAACGCGTTGGTAGATCTGCTGGATGATCCGGATGATCAAATTTACGAACACATTAGGAGCAAGCTCTTCGCTCTAGGGGAAGTCGCTATTCCCATATTAGAGTCTGCCTGGGAGTTCTCTTTTCCATCAGGCCAACCTTCGAATATTATTCTGTTCCAGAATAGGATTGAGAACCTTATCCATGATATCCAGTTCAATATTGTTTGCAATCAACTCACTAACTGGGCCAAATACGATCAGGACAACTTGCTAAGTGGTACCCTGCTGGTTACAAAGTACCAGTATCCTGACCTTGAGAGAGACAAAGTATTGGACCAGGTTTCCAGAATTAGAAACTATGCATGGCTTGAGCTAGATGACAGCTTGACCCCTTTTGAAAAGATCCAATTGGTGAATAAAGTACTGTTTGATATTCATGGATTTTCAGGCAATACAAAGAATTTTCACGCTCCTCAGAACTCATTCATTAATAACGTGCTGGAGTCTAAAAAAGGAAACCCGTTGTCACTTTCTATATTGTACCTTGTGATCTGTAAAGCTCTCAATATTCCGGTAAGAGGTGTGAATCTCCCCAAGCATTTTATAATTGCATATATGAATGGGGAAGATGTTGAGTTCTATATTAACCCTTTCAGTAAGGGAACGGTATTTGGGTCAAGAGATATTAATGACTTCCTGATTCAATTGGAGATTGAGCCCAGGAAGAGCTATTATGCTCCATGTGGTAATTTTGAAATGGTCATGCGTATCCTGATCAATCTTCAATACACTTATGACAAGCTGGGGTACCCAGATAAAATTAGGGATATTAACCTGTTGATGAAAGCTCTTAATAAAGGAGGCCCTGCCGCTTAGTTCTTGAGCTGTTTAGCAGCTTCTGTACCATCTCTGGCAAAAACTATTTTTTCTTCGAACAGTCCTTTTTCCATATTAGTTTCTATAAAGGCTCTGAGTGTTTTTGTGTCGTCAGCACCAGCCTTCTCATAGTTGGCTTTTACATAGTCCTCCCCTACAGCATATAGAACAAGTTCGTCCTCACTCTCCCATTCAAGCTTATAGAAGTTGTACATACCATCTTTTTTCTCAACATTAACAATTTGCACTCCCTTTACTTCAGTGATGAACCCACGGTGGTAGTAATACTCCATTTTCTGCCCATTCTCATCTACTGTGTGCTGGCGTATATTATACACTTGTTTCATTCCCTTGGTAATCTGAATCAGGTCTCTTGATCCATCCTCCTTGAAATAGGTATAATCCCCGTAGAACTTCTTGTCAAGTTTTATCGATTCTTCATAGTTATTCAGGCCTACCTTTGAATCGTAGGGACATCCCATTAAGGTTAAAAGTAATCCCCCTAGCAAAGGGAGGAATAGCATCTTCTTCATCTTCAGCATAATTATGTTAGTATCCGACTCAGAGTACGTAAAATGATGGATATGTCTTTCAGGAAGCTACGTTCACTAACATATCTCAATCCAAGTTCAAGCTTTCTTGGTAACACCACTTCTACATACTCCTTTTCAGGGTCTTCGGCTTCTCCTAATATGTTGCCCTCATCAGCATACTCAATTGACGCATAATCTGTGATCCCAGGCCGTATGGATAGCAGTGACCGCTGTTCTTCAGTGTACTGATCAACATATTTTCGAACTTCAGGCCTGGGGCCTACAAGACTCATATCCCCAATTAGGACGTTGAAGAGCTGCGGCAATTCATCGAGCTTATATTTTCTCAGGAATCTGCCGAACTCAGTTATTCTTGAGTCCCTATTGCCCAGGGTCAGCTCACTATGCTTGCCTGTATTCTCACGCATGGTTCTAAACTTATATACGTAGAAATCTACGTTGTTTCTTCCAACCCTGCGATGGGAGAAAAATACGCCTCCTTTAGAGGTGATGGCAACACCTATTGAGATGATAAACCAAACTGGTAGCAGGATAGATATTCCAAACAGAGCTAAGATAAAATCAAATAGCCGTTTAAGCATTTACGACCAATTCTTCGAGTACCGATTCTGTAACCGCTGCAATCACTTTATCCATATCGCTTTCTGATAGATCAGTGTAAACAGGGAGGGTTATTTCCCGAGTATAATTGTCGAATGCAACGGGATAGGATTCGGGAGTATATCCCAGTCCTTTATAAAAACTCATCATAGGCACCAACTGGAAGTGAACATTGACAGCCACCTTCCTTGAAAATATGCGCTCTATGATAAGGTCGCGTTGCATTTCTTCTATACCCCTGATCCTTAAAGGGTAAATGTGACAGGATGAAGTTCTATATTCAGAAGAATATTCTGGGACCTCAGCCCATTCAAGCTTCTCAAATGCCTTGGTATAGTAGTCAAATATAGCCTTCCGTTTTACCAGAGTATGTTTCTCATATTTAGCGAGTTCTACCAATCCAATTGCAGCTTGGATATCTGTCATATTGCATTTATATCCGGCATTTACAACATCATAGCGCCATTCCCCGTTTTTGGTTTTAGCCAATGCGTCTTTAGTTTGACCGTGCAGAGAATTCGTGTTCAGTGAATTATAGATCGCCTTGTTGTCAAATTTGCTGTTCAAATTCAAGGCTATGGCTCCTCCCTCACCAGTAGTCAGGTTCTTGACGGCATGGAATGAAAATACAGATATATCTGTGAGTGATCCGACGGTTTTTCCTTTATACGTGCCGCCAAATGAATGTGCGGAATCTGAAAGAATGAGTATTCTTCCCAAATGCTCCTGAATCTCGTTCTTGCTTTCCCACATAGCAACTAGATCATCGCGTGCTACCAATTCATTTAGGGAGTCATAATCACATGGCAACCCTGCGAAATCAACTGGCATGATCACTTTAGTCGCAGAGGTTATGGCCTTCTCGACCTCCTTCATAGACAAATTAAAATCTGGTCCACTGTCTACAAAAACTGGTTTAGCCCCACAGTGGATAATTACATTAGCTGTTGCTGAATAGGTGTAAGCTGGCAGAATGACCTCATCTCCATCTCCAACTCCAAACCACCTTAACATGAGCTCCAGGCCTGTGGTGGCAGCACTGACACAAATTGTGTTTTTATTACCGCAATATGCGGTCAGCTGCTTTTCAAATTCCTTAGTTCTAGCCCCAGTAGTGAGCCATCCTGACTGAAGAACTTCATCCAGGGCCTTAACGGTATCAGGGTCATAGCTGGGTTTGTAAAAGGGCAACATATTTGATAATATTTAGAATTTCCCAAAGCTAAGGAATATTCTTTCGAATACTAATGGGATTTAAGAACATGAAAAAAGAATTAAAAAAGGCATAGAAAATAACACCAGCCTGGACTTCAAGGATTGATTCTGTTAAGGCATTGACAACAATGATTAGTATAAACATCACATACACCAAGTTATTTTGTCGAATAGCCTTGTAGCTTGCAATGAATAATCCCAATACAAGGCTCATGAATCCAAAGATCCCTAAAGCAGCAAATGACTGTAGAAACTGATTGTGAGCATTTAGCCTTTTCTCTTCTATTCCATCCATTCCGCTCTCTGCATACTTCTTAACTAACGCTTCTTTCACATCGCCAGTTCCAACTCCTATAAGTGGATGATCTTTGATAAGCTCTACGGCTTGACTCCATACCAGTATCCTTCCAGCTGTACTCTCAATTGTACTTGCATCAATTTCATCCGTTGATTGAAAGGCAATAGTAATTGAAGATGCAATCCTATCAAAAACTCCAGGAACAGCATATAATGCGATGCCTACGGAAAGGACTATCGCTGCGGTTACACCTCCAGCTAGCCTGAAGTTCTTTTTAACTATTGCGTATCCAATTGTAATGATCAACAGGAGTAAAAGTGACAACAATCCACTTTTGGACATCAGTAAAATGACCATGAGAATAAAAAATGGAATCAAAACTAAGAACAGACGCTTATTGGAATTCGGAATGTACTCTTGACGAAACAGAAGAGCATGGATCATAAACGTCACACACAACACAATGTACATCGCAAAATATGTGGGGTGATGGAAAAACGATAATTGACCATAAAGCATTTCTCTAATATCTCCAGTCTCTTGAAAATTTAAATAGCCCATTCCCAGATTCGCTAGACCTGCAACAGCGCATCCGAATACTAGCGCTAAAAGAATATTGTAATATGACTTAGAGGTAATAGAATTAAACGAAGCAAACATGATCGGAAAAAGAAGAAAAGACAGTTTTATTTCCAGGTCAAATAATCCAAAGCTGGTATTGTCAGTGTAGATCATTCCTATTATGTGCATTAGATAGAATGAGGTGAATAACCAGACCATTTTATTTTTAATCATGGTTCGCAGCCTTGCTAAAAGACCGCCTGAAAAAAGCCATGATAATACCAGGAGTATAATTAGCATAGGTACTAGCTGCTTAGAAATCGGAAGGAAGAGAGCAATCAGGATCAGTAGATAATATTGAACCTTTCCTATGTATGTAGTTATAGAGGACATGACTATCTGCTTGTAGTGGATTTGCTGGCGTCAGGTCTTATACTTCCAGATTGAAGCATAACAATGCCCTGCAGGTAACCTATTCCATAGCTCAGGTGCAAGGTGAGAAATGAAAAGAGGATCATGCAGATTACTAGTGGATTTGAGGCCGATGATAGAGCCGAGAAGATTCCCATTCCAATGTATATTCCCAGCGCAATTAGATAGGGCGTTAATAATATCGGAAATGCAATTGACGAAGCAAGTCCGAACACTAGAAACAAAATAAAAACAGTAGGAATGATTTGGCGAAATGAGGTGACCGCACCATGCTTTTTGTTCACATATACTTTCCAATAACCATATTGATAGTATTGCTTACTAAGCTTTCCAAAAGAAGCTCTTACATGGTACACTGCATGTATACTGGTGTTCAGCTCAATGTTATACCCTGCCTTTGTCAGCCTATAATTTAACTCGTCATCCTGATTTCTAATGAGCGCCTCGTCAAAGAGCCCAATTTCATCAAAGATCTCAGCTCTATAAGCACCAAATGCTACAGTGTCAACATATCCTGAGCGTTGTCCTGTTCTAAAGTGTGCAGAACCTACTCCAAAGGGATGTGACATGGCTTTTGATATAGATTCAGATACCATATCAGAATAGGTGTTATCCAGAACACCACCAACGCACCCAAGCGAACTATCCCGCTCCAGGCTCTCCGCACAAACCGCTATATAATCTCTGGACAGTGATGCGTGTGCTCCTAATATTAGTATGACACCTCCACTTGCAGCTTTGATTCCCAGATTTAAAGCATGAGGTGTAGTTTGCTCTTTATTTAGAATAAGCTTCACATTGCTATGCGATTTCGCCATTTGCTCAACTATGGATAGGGTATTATCGTCACTCATGCCATCACATACAAAAACCTCCAGTAGCTCAGGGGGA
>Ga0302119_10000887_pt1 | contig 13445 bp, 14 predicted proteins | sample AG5_Tmax_MG_FD_203114 | JGI IMG/M metagenome (GOLD analysis project Ga0302119, IMG submission 203114) | Marine microbial communities from Western Arctic Ocean, Canada - AG5_Tmax | ecosystem: Environmental > Aquatic > Marine > Oceanic | place: Canada: Western Arctic Ocean | collected 2017-10-01 | reverse complement strand
GACATTAGTGCTGGCAAGAGCACTCTTACGGAGCAAGATATCAAGGATGAGAAGGATGAGCAGCGTCAATATATACTGACCAGCTTGCTGTTCATGGATCAAGAGCTCCAATTCAGTTCACGCCTGCGGCGCGAGAACTTAGCGCTCAACATTAAAAACAAGGCTTTGATGGAGAATAGTAAAGATGCTGAACAGTATGTTTATCTGGCATCTCATGACCTAAAAAGCCCTTTATTGAATGTGAAATCACTGATGGAACTAGTAGAAAACGACGCAGGTTTAGTATAGGTGGGTGAAGTAAGCAAAGGTGAGGAATGAACTTTGGTGTACTATGTGCGGTAATACCCAGTGCTAAATAAGACACGCAATGGAAAAAATAAACCTAGAAATAGAGTCTGTCAATCAGGTTAAACTAAGTTTTCTATGAAATATACTGATGAATATCTTAACTCAAGATTGTCATGGATTGAGAAATCAGATGATACCTTATTGTATAATGAGGTTCCTCATGCGTCAATTGAAACTATGGATCATTTTACTATGGGATTGGCTAAACTGTGTAAGGCAAACCTTAACACAAAGTACCTAATTGTTAACTTATCAGAGGCTGAATTGCCAACAGCAGAACTGAGGCGGCATATTAGCGAAATATGGAAGAACCACGCAATCCTATTTGAGGCAATTTGTGTGTTTTCAGATAAAAACAAGCTTATAAATATAGCAGTTCAGTTCGTTATTAGTTTCCAACCAAAACTTTTAAAAAGAACGACAATGCATAGTGACTTTGCTCACTGCCTAACCAAAATAGAAAATGTCAAAAGGGCCAAGTCAACTTGATGATCTTGTAAAATACATCATTGACATTAGTGCTGGCAAGAGCACTCTTACGGAGCAAGATATCAAGGATGAGAAGGATGAGCAGCGTCAATATATACTGACCAGCTTGCTGTTCATGAATCAAGAGATCCAATTCAGTTCACACCTACGGCGCGAGAACTTAGCGCTCAGCGTTAAAAACAAGGCTTTGGTACAGAATAGTAAAGAGGCTGAACAGTATGTTTATCTCGCATCTCATGACCTGAAAAGCCCTTTATTGAATGTGAAATCATTGCTGGAACTAGTAGAAAACGACGCAGAGAACAACCTGTCTAATGATTCTGCCATGTTCATTAAGCAGGGGATTCTTTCTGCTGCACGTATGGTACAGTTAATTGACAACCTTTTAGATTACGCCAAACTAGATATCCTCTCCAATATTCAACTGATAGACCCCAAAGAACTAATCAAACAGGTGGCGGTGGATTTAAGCCACGATATAGTGCAATCAAACGTTACAATTGACGTTTCCGACAGCCTCCCCAAAATTAACGGTGATCTTGTAAAAATAAGGGCGCTTTTTCAAAATCTTATCAGCAACGCAATCAAATATTCAAAAGAAGGGAAAAGCACCATTAAGATAACTGGACAGCAGGATAGCAACAATAATATTTTTTGTGTGGAAGATAATGGGATTGGAATTGCAAAAAACGACAATCACAGATTGTTCGATTTCTTTGCCAGAACAGGAAGCAGTAACAATTATCAAGGTACTGGAATAGGACTAGCACATTGCAAGAAAATAATGCAAATTCACGGTGGAACTATTTGGGTAGAGTCAGAAATCGGCAAGTACTCAAAATTTTTACTTTCATTTCCAAAACCTCCAATGGACACATGATGGATGTCGCACAGAAAATAAGTAGCTAGAAAATCAGACTTATTGCCTACAATGAGCTGCCCAATGAGCCTTGCGTTGCACTTGGCAACTACCTACCCATCCTGGGAAGTGATTTTGATGTTACCGGCAATGAACCTGTCGTATCAACATCAAAGGGCAGGAGTTATGGGGCGGAAATATTGTTGTAGCAAAAACAATAGTTCCATTTACAGAATTCTTGCTTACCCCTACATGGTCAGTGGGTTTGAAGATCAACAAGGTGAACTCGACCCGTCATCCTTAAACAATAGGCACATCCTTAATATCACGCCATCTCAATGTTCAAGGCATACGTTATAACCCATCTATCGTTAGTTGGCAACGTAAGGGAAGTTATTTTGGGCAAAAATGCCCAAATCTTGATCGCCCTATTTTACTGCAAAAGCGATATCGAAAACCCGCAACGCGCTGTTAGAACGTTCAAGTCAGCATCAAGTGTAACGTTTGCTAAAGGAGCAATACGAAAATACAAAGGGCATATTTGGTTAGGTGGACACGTAAATGTATTGAAAAAATACACGTGGTACGTTCCATCCAGATCCTGCCAGACAGAAGTTGACACATTACCTGCACCAGACAAACACGAGGCCTGAACTGCTGTTCTTGACTTAGCTACTACTACCGCGTCATTCGCGTTTGATGTCTGCGCATATACTGCACTGCTCAGGGCCACAGCCATCATCAATATCAAAAAATTCTTCATCTATAGATTCGTTAGTTTATAATAGTTCAATTAATTGGCTGCGAATATAAGGTTCATCTAGTAAGTGACAAAGCAGATTATCTATTTAGTTTGTCGAAGCACCAACTTGTTGACTTGAAATTAACAAAACCAGCACGTCATCAGCACGCTCCAATGGCAATGCAACGATCGATCCCGGGTAAATTCCTAACTGGAGGCACTATAAAGTGAACCACAAGTCTCTGCTATTTCATTATCAGCTTCCAATTTAAGCATGGTTGATTTGATATTCCATATTTTATTTATTACTTTCGATAGTATTAAACCAAGTGGAGTTCAGAAACCACTCTAAAAACGAGGCGAAACCGAAAAGCCATAAGAGTAGGATGTTAAGATGTACAATTAATTATAATTATGAAAACCCTAACAAATATTGAGAATATTAAGGGCGGACAAGGTGTTCCATTTTGGGGACTTATCAACCCAGGTTGTGGTCCTCTTTTGCCTAACCTAAACGGATACTTTGCTTCTGCAGCTGCACTATATAATGCAGGAGTATTTGGTGCTCCACTTATCATTAACGGAGGTGGTAATAACGGACAAGCGTGCCCATGGGGACCGTAGTCTGCGTTTTCGTAACAAAAAAGCCTGGATTAGTCCAGGCTTTTTTTATGCCCTAAGCTATTTGGTTTTAGCGCCTCAAGAATTTATTGCTCGGCATAGCAAACACCACCTAAACCTATAATTATTCAAATAAATTACGATTGATGAAAAAAATAGATACACAAAATTTGCACAAAATAGAGGGCGGGTACTGCGTCTTATGGAATGGTCCAAACGACAACGCAAGTGACAACGCAAACCCAGACCCATTGCCATACCAGTTTTGCAACCACTGCCTTTTTGTTAGTGCCATAAGCAGCAATCCCAATATAGTGTATTGCGCCTTATAGATAATCTTAATTCACAACAAATAATAATTGTTATGAAAAAATTGAATGTAAATCAAATTGACGCTTTTCAGGGAGGATCGTGTATAAATAGAACTGATCAGGGTCAGGAAATGTCGGGCATTTATTGTCCGGGTTTTTGCATGGCTACTACTATAGTTCTTGCCAATACAGGAAGTGGTATTAACGGAATGGTTTGCCAGGTGTAAAGTCTGCTGATGCCAGAACGTGTGAGAGCTCAATATCCACGATCATCCAAAACTTTCAAGGGGTTCTTCTTATGAAGAGGGAACCCCTTATTTTTTTCAATCTGCCTAAGGCACCCGCATTTTTACCATAAGAACTTTAATGCAATGCTGACAATATGGACTTAAAATCAGAAAGATACGCTAGCCTTGTCAATTTCGACAAACGGCTATATTTCATAGTCTTGTGCCTGATAAATATGCTGGCATTGTTCATCAACAATGAATTTGTCCTAACGGACCAGGTCTACTACCAGACTTATGGGGAATGGGTAGCAATGGAAAGAATTGAAAGACACGTGCAGCTACTGAACCAATACCACTGGGTAGGATACGCATTAGCGCCACTGGTACTTCTGATTAAGATCAGTTTCGTCAGCGTGTGTGTTAATGTTGGTACCTTATTTGCCGATTATGCCATTGGATTCAAAAAAATATTCAAAATTGCGCTCATAGCGGAAATCATTTTTGTTTTCACAAACCTAATGAGAGTGTTGTGGCTCGCATTTTTTACTGACGTCAATGTGATGTACGACGTCCAATATTTCTACCCCTTCTCACTCCTGTCATTGTTCGACCCCACTACCCTGGAGAGCTGGTTTATATACCCCATGGCAACATTGAACCTGTCAGAATTTCTCTACTTTTTGGTGTTGGCCTATGGCCTAAAGCTGGCCCTCAAACAGGTCTATGACAAAGCGCTCAATCTGGTATTGAGCACCTATGGCATCGGTCTACTAATATGGATGTTTTTTATTGTTTTTCTGAGCATTAACTTAAGTTAGCACCCTGCTTAACTCCTGTAAACAGATGAAAAAAATAATCAAACTATCCTTGTTCGTAATCATCATTTCTGCCCTTGGCTACATGGGTTATAATATCAAGGGCAAGCTGGACCTCAAGAAGAAACTGTCCAGCCAAACGCCCATGCCTGCATTTGTCTTCCAAACCATGGATGGAATCACTTTTACCCCCGACGACCTGAAAAAGGAAGTCCCCGTGATGCTGGTCTATTTTAACCCAGCCTGTGATGAATGCATTGAGGAGACAAGGCAACTGGTGAGCCATATCGATTGGTTTGAAGAAGACCAGATCATTATGGTGAGTCCTGTAGAAAGCGGAGCCATCCAGCAATTTGCCGATGATTTCAAATTAATCGAATACCCTCAGATCATGGTATTGAGGGATCCCGAAAACACTTTTTTGAACCTTTTTGGAGCTGATGTGGCCCCAAGTATTTATGCGTACAACAAATACCATAAACTGGCAATGTACTTCAGAGGCAGCACCAAACTACAGCTGGTCTACAAGGTGATGCACGTGGAGCAGTAAATTGAACCAGGAGCCAACATAACAGCTCCTATAATGCGCTTTAAAAATTGAACAAGCAATACCAAAACTCCTTCATCCGCCAGCAGGACGAGTCCGATTGTGGAGTTGCCTGTCTCGCATCCCTCGTTAAGTTTCATGGAGGAGACTCCCGTATTGAGCGACTCAGAGAGCTCAGTGGTACCGATAAGCAGGGCACCACTATGCTGGGCCTTTACCAGGCAGCCGAGCAGATAGGCATGGACCCCGAGGCCCTGGAAGGTGACATTCCCAACTTGAAAGAGCTGCAAACTCCCTGCATCCTGCATGTACTCATCGATGAACGTCTGCAGCACTATGTAATATGCTATGGCTATGAAAACGACATGTTCGTCATCAGCAACCCGGCCAGTGGTGTTGAATTGTACAGCGCGGCCGACCTGGAGAAGATCTGGCAATCAAAAGCCCTGCTGGTTGTAAAGCCAAACAAGAACTTTAAGGAAACTGATACTGTAAGGAACGAAAAATGGTTTTGGATCAGGAAATTGGTTGAAGATGACATCAACATCTTATCCATCACATTGGTGCTGGGTTTTGGCATTTCCATCCTAAGTATGGTAACAGCTGTTTTTTCCCAAAAACTTATTGACGATATCCTGCCCAATTCTCACCAGCTGAAGCTAACTGTTGGATTGAGCCTGTTGTTTTTTCTTTTATTGGTGAAAACCGGTATTTCCTTTGTTCGGCAAACCTTCCTGATCAGACAGGGCAAGAACTTCAACAATAGGATCATCAACCATTTTTATGGATCGCTGCTGCATCTTCCCAAATCATTTTTTGACAACAGAAAGACCGGGGAATTGGTAGCCCGGCTGAATGATACAATGCGCATACAAGCAGCGGTGAGCTATGTTACCACCAACCTGATGCTGGACGTCCTGCTTGTTGTCATCACTAGCTGCTTCATATTGTTTTATTCAAAGGTTCTTGGCTTGATCGCCTTATTGTCCATCCCTGCCTATTTTGTGATTGTCTATGTTTTTCACAACAGGATTGTAACCAGCCAAAGGGAGGTGATGGTTGCCTATGCAAAAAATGAAAGTAATTATGTAGATACCATACAGGGTGTAGGCGTTATTAAGGTTGCCAACAAGGAAAGTATGTTTTCCGAGATCACCCGAATGATCTATAATTTTTTCCAGGAAAAGGTATATGTATTGGGAGAGGTGCGCATCCGCTTCAACTTTGCCACAGAAATTATGGGGAGCACCCTGGTTATGGGCATCATCACCCTGAGCTCCTTGATGGTGATGAACGACACCCTAAAGCTGGGGCAGATGATGGCGATTCTTCAAATGATAGGCATGCTCATGCCGGCGGCCGGGCGCCTGGCGATGACCAATATACAGCTTCAGGAGGCCAGAGTGGCCTTCGACAGGATGTTTGAATTCACATCCATTCCCCCGGAATACAACCCTGAGACGGAAAAACCCAAAGAAAACATGGGCGCCTTTGAATCTCTGGAGATCAGGAACCTCTCCTTCAGGTTTCCCGGAAGAAGCGAGCTGCTAAAAGACATATCGTTCCATGTCAGGAAAGGGGAGATCATTACCCTGCTGGGAGAAAGCGGCTGTGGCAAGAGCACTGCCCTGCAAATCCTCCAAAAGTTCTATGGCTATGAAAATGGAACTGTTTCTGTGAATGGCGTTGATTGGAAGGATGTGGCAGTGACAGACTGGAGAAATACCATTGCCGTCATCAGCCAGGACATCAAGATATTCAATGGGCCTTTACTCAACAATGTTTGCCTGGGCGATGAGCCAAAGAACCCTCAGGAGATGATTGATTTTTTCAAAGAATACGGATTTGACAAATACTTTGAAAGCTTCCCCCAGGGCTACGACACCCTGTTAGGCGAAGAAGGGGTGAACATCTCCGGAGGGCAGCAACAGCTCGTTGCCCTTGCACGTGCTCTCTACAAGAAGCCACAATTGTTGCTCATGGATGAAGCCACTTCCGCCATGGACAGGAATACAGAGGGCTTTGTGCTGGGCCTACTGCAGAAAGCCAGGGAAAGCATGGGAGTCATACTGGTGACACACCGGGTAAAGACAGCGAGAGATACGGATAGGATATACGTGATAGAGGACGGAATGATAAAGGCCTCCGGTTCTCACTCGGAACTCTTGGAAGGTGACAACTTGTACGCCAATTCATGGAGGGACTTTCAACAGGCTTGAGCAAATATTGGAGATAATAACTAAATGTTTAACTTTACGTTTCTGAAAAAAAACAGAAAATGAAAACATTAAAATCTAAGGAGTTAGTAAAATTAAATGGTGGTGTTTGCGGAGTTTACCCGGGCAACGCCAATCCCCAAAGCAATATGTGTTTCCCGGCACCCTGTTGGGTAGGTACCGCCTGGGGGCTTACAGGCATGGCACCACCTACAGGGATTTTGTGTATAGCATAGCCACTGGCAGCATTCTTAGTAGATAAGAGGGAATACTAAAAAGTAATTCCCACCGATGCTGCTCAAATCCTCAAACAGCAAGTTAGGGCAATATCTTTTGATGTCGCACTATACCCGTTCGCAAAACAACACCTGGAAAAATCAATCTGGAGTAATATTGTTTATCACACCTGGGATGTGTCGCTGCAACTGCAGGATATTGGGTTTATAGACAACCTAAAAGCCAGAGACTTCTATGCTGACACCAGAGTGAAGTCAATTATCGTCGGGTACCGTTCTGATTTTGAAATTTAGGGAAGTGATTTCCAGATAATGTTAACTTTAACAATGCAACATCACTGGAGTCAAAATTATTTTAGGAACTAACCTTACAGTTGAGAGGGCATTTGCGCAAGACAACACTAAAACAGGCACCCACTAGTATTTCAAGTCGAGGAGGTAGTACGCTCCTGATGAAGACAGGGCACGTAAGAATCGCATAAAGAGTAATGCTATTGATAACAACAGGCGGCAAGCAATTTCAGGTTTCTTCATCAATAATGCAGGCTTACACATTAATGCTATGCCTCTTTCTTGTCTGTGTTTCATCTGTTGGCAGGGCACAGGACAAGGAGGTCATGTATTCCGACCAGCAGTGGTTTCAGTATTTTACCCAGGTTAAACTCGATAAAAATTGGACCGTATTAAGTGATGGCGGCTATCGGTTCAAATACGGATTTGAAGAGCCTGCCCAATACATTGTCAGAGCCGGTATGGGGTATAACCTCAACCCTGATATAAGGCTGGCCATTCGGTTTGCGCACCTGGGAGTGTACAGTGCCAGCAAACTGAATAAGTTGGAATACAGGTGGTCGCAGGAGTTTTTGACAAAGCAGAAGTACGGCGACCTGGCACTAACGCACCTGATCAGAGTAGAAGAGCGCTATTTTACAAACATCAATGACGGAAACGCACAGAATGAGGACAGCTTCAATTTCAGGTTCAGGTACAAATTCGTCATTGATATTCCCCTGATGCAATTGTCCCAATCCAATCCAGACAGAAAGCTACTACTGAGTGTTGGGGATGAGGTTTTTTTCAATGCAGGCCATGAAATCGTGTACAACATTTTTGACCAGAATAGAATATTATTAGGCCCTACAATCCAGTTAAGTAACCACTTTTCAATTGCACTTACCTACAATCATCAGTTTAGGGCATTCAATGCCCCGAACAGCTACAAGCAAGATGACATATTTTGGATGATTATCAGGCAAACCATTGACATAAACAAAAAGAAGACTGAGAAAAACTAAACATGTCAACAAAAGCAAATAATAAAGTCTCCCTGTGGTATTTGTTTACTACGTTTCTCAAAATTGGTTCCGCGTCATTTGGTGGCTTTATGTCCCTTATTGCTGTGGTCCAAAACCAGTTGGCTGAAAGGGATAAGGTTATAGAAAATGAAACTGTGCTAGATGGCATTTCCCTAACCAGTGTCTTGCCAGGCCCTGTCGCAGTGAATACGGTCGCCTATATTGGCAATCAGCTAAGGGGCGTAAAGGGTGCTTTGATCAGTATGTTGGGTGTCATAATTCCGTCCTTTATCTTGATCTGCACACTCTCCCATTTCTATTTTGAATATGGGCAGTTTCAGGAGGTAAAGTTAGCATTCAAAGGGATCCTGCCTGTTGTATGTGCCATCATCGTGGCTATTGCGTACAAAATGGCCCGCAAAAATATCAAGGACTATAGGCAGGTGATCATGGCACTTATTGCCGCAGCATTGTTGCTTTTCACAGGCGGGTTTTGGACCACCTTCATAGTACTTGTAGCAGGGGGGCTCCTGGGCTATTTGGTATACCATCCTTCCATGCCACAGCAATCTATTGCTATTCGTTTTGACCCTAAGCTGCTACTCTGGCCTGTGCTTCTGATCATAACCTGCATGGGCATTGTACCGCTGGTCAATTTGATGTCTCCAGAGGGAGATGGCAGCATATCGCAAAGTTTTTCTATTCTGGGCACTTTTAGCTCAATCAGTATCAGCCTATTTGGTGGAGGATACGTTTTCCTGCCTGTAATGCAGGAAATTATAGTGGAGCATTATCATTGGGTGCTTCAGCAAGAGTTTGCTGATGGCATTGCCCTGGGCCAAATCACACCTGGACCAATTATGATTACAGCAACCTTTATAGGGTATAAATTGATGGGTGTGTGGGGCGCAGCCGTTGCAACAGTGGGTATGTTTTTACCCCCGGGATTGCTTACTATTTATTGCAGCAGGTTTTTCGATACCATACGATCATCCTCGGCAGTTCAGGCCATATTTAAGGGTGTGAGGGCCGTGGTAATCGGCATGATCCTGTCGTCAGCTTTTATTATAGGAAAAGACCTGGATATGGTATGGCAGTCCTTCTTGCTGGGGGGGGCAGCTTTGGGTTTATCCATTTTTACCAATATTAACCTGATCTACCTTATTGTTATTAGCGGCATACTCGGTATAGTATTATTTTGAACAGTTGACTAACCCTATTTATTGTTTGCATACGCTAATCATCGTTTTTAAACATGAAAGCCAACTATTTATTATGATGTTTTCAACGGGCATAACTGGCAAGGTGGACCTATAAAGCGGAGATAAACAATACTACTTAAAATGGCAAGAAAGTTATGCCAACAACCTTTTAAGCCATCTGTCCGTATCCATGCTATATGACTCTTGATTTTACACACATTTCATAAACTTTGACGAAATCCCGAGGCATACAATTTATAGGAACGCAACGGTCAGGCTCTAATCTATTGAGGTTGATGCTACATCAATTAAAAGATATAGTAGCTCCTCACCCTCCCCATATCTTATTAACATTTAACCCCCTGCTTCCTATTTATGGGGATCTGAACACCCGACAGAACTTTCAGCGCCTGTTAGAGGATGTGTGTTCCTGGGTAGAGCTCAACCCTGTAGCCTGGGATGATGTAGTACTCAATAGAAAACAACTATTGCAGGCATGCAAAGCGCCCACGCTTGTGGAAATATTTCGTGTTGTTTATGAAGCTGCTGCCGATTCAAAAAATGCAAAATATTGGTGTTGTAAGAGCATGGACAATGTGTACTTCGCACAACAATTGGAAAAAGGGGGCATCGAACCTTATTATATTTATCTGTACCGTGATGGTAGGGATACGGCCCTGTCATTTCAAAAAGCCCTGGTAGGAGAAAAACATATTTATCACCTGGCACAAAAATGGAAAACCGATCAAGAGTCAGCGATTGACCTATGTAAAACCCTGCCCAAAGAGCGATACATTCAGGTCAGCTATGAAAAACTCTTGCACAACGCCGAACAGGTGATAAAGGACATCTGCACCGGCTTGAACATTCCTTTTCAAGCGTCATTCAACCTCTACCATCACTCCATTGAGTCAAAAAAAACTTCTGGGTCAGGCGAGATGTGGCAGAATGTCAAAAAGCCAATTCTGACCGATAATTACAATAAATACAAGAAGCAAATGTCTAAGTCTGATCTTCATTTGTTTGAATCTGTGGCCTCAAATGCGCTTAGGTCATTAGGGTATTCCATAGAACACCAGGAAGATGAGCTCAGGAAATCCTTCTCTGTTGATGAGATTGACTCCTTTACAGCCCTCAACTCATCATTAAAACAATTAAAACGCCAGAATGGGCAGCAAAAAGACCTTAGCAAGAAAAAGCCACAGGAGGCATTCCTGAAGGAGATTGTTAAAAGAGGGCATAAAAACGGGTAATTGAAAGGGACACGATTCCAATAACGGCATAAAAGCCAATTAAGAACGCAAATTGTGTGGGAGGTGACCTTCCAAATCATCATCTCTAAATGTAATCTCATACATTGTTCCAGGAGAATCAAGAATCTTAACTTCTCCGTCTATTTGAGACACAAAAGTTTCAATTAGTTCCCTGCCAAATCCATCATTGATCGTCTCCTTATCGCCAAGTCCACAACCGTTATCTCCAATAAGCATAATGTAACAGTCATTTTCTTCAGTGAGTTTTAATATAATGGCTCCGTCGCTACACTCATCAAAAGCATACTTCATTGAGTTTGAAACCACCTCATTAATAATTAACCCAATAGGCACAAGCGTTTTTAACCTCAACCAATCAACTTGCACCATAACATTAGTCTTTACCAGAATATCTGTAGTATAGGTGCTAATCAAATCTGTTACCAAAGAACTTATATATTCAAAAAGGTCTATCCTTGCCAAATCTTCCGACAGATACATTTTCTCATGAATAAGAGCCATCGAGTAAATTCGGTTTTGCGCTTCCTGAAATTCTTTCACCAACCGTTTATCCTTGAATCCACTAGACTGGATACGAAGCAGGCTAATAATAATCTGCATATTATTTTTAACCCGGTGGTGTAGTTCCTTCAACAACGTTTCCTTTTCAACATTCTGCTCCAATATCAATTTATTCTGAACTTCTAACTCTGTGTAGCTTTTCTTTAACTCCAAAGAAGAAATTTCACGTGCGTTAATAAAATCCAGTGTCAAATAATTTATCCGCTGGACCATAAACACCATTAGAATGGTAATTAAAATCATTAACGTAAGCGTAATAACAAGGAGCTTTAAGAATGAACTCCTAATGAGTTCTTGCCCACGTTTTTTGGAAAGGGTCAATATGAAATAGCCTATCCTTGAATCTGTATTATCAAACATAGGAGTAAAAATACTAACCGTTTCATCTGCCTTGTCAAAGCTGACAGGTGAGGTATAATTTAGCTTATCAGGCAATCTCTCCCTCTCTCCAGTAGATGCAATTATCTGATTTTCTGAATTATAGAACGAACTTGATTCAAAATCTCTTTCTATTAATCGCAGATATGCAATTCTGTCGTTTAGCGCAACCGTATCTTCCAATAACAAATCAAGCCTAATCAACCCTCCAATATGAGAAGACAGAGCATCCGCTTTAGCTTCAAGTTCTCCATCAAGAAATCTTTGTTGCTCGCTTAAACTAAACCAAATAAATATGCTGAACATTAGGCCAACAATGACCAGAAAAGGCAAAAGGTACTTTACCTGTAGTATGTTTAATAGATTATTGCCTGAATTTATATCTGACGTATTCATTGTTTCTCCATCTATTACCATCCATTCCTGCTATGACAAACTGTTCATTTCAGTACAGAAAATCCAACCTTACACTAACTCACACCACCATGGATCATAAATCCAATCCTAACTATTATTCTCAGCCAGATACTTTAAACTAAGAATTAGCTCACTCGTTGTATTCTCAAATTTTCTTGCATCACCAGCAGACGCATATGATCTTCTGAATAACATCACAACCGCCTGGCATCTGTTAAAATGGCGTTTCTTGAATAGTTTCTCAATAGAAAGAAACTCAGCGAACGACACTCGTGTTATGATCCCAACTTTCGACCTGTTTTCCATATTAATAGCGTCATCAAGGTGGCTAATTATGCCATATAAAGCAACTTCAAGTAATATGGACAATGCATCATCCTTATTTCTACCAATGATGCTTTCATTTAATCGCATTGCATATACTGTGTTAAATTCCTGATCTATGGAACTGAGTAAAGGTTCCATCTTCTTAAAGCATTCATTCAACTTTCCCCATTCACCATCAGGGATCATAGAAATCATTTTTGGATACATCTCTGAAGGCAACACAGACAAGGTTTGCCTGACATTATTATCCTGAGCCTTAGTTTCTAAGATTAGAAAAAAGACGCAAAATAAAGCAACCCAGCAATGTCTCCTAAAATAGTTTACTTCCACAGGAATATCCATCATAACTTTCCCTCCCCTCTATAACCACAGTTTTCGCAAATACTTCTCTCATTTATTTCAAATGTAGAGCACCTGCTAAAATTTAGCCCTCTTGCCTAGAACCTAGCAGTTAAGCGTGCAATCAATCGATCGTTCTCCAATTCGTCATAATTTACTTCATTGCATATGTTGTAATCCAGTGCAATGTAAAACTGGCTGTTGACATATAGGTTAACCCCATAACTCAAAGTAGTAT